>Ga0335081_10000717_pt1 | contig 54547 bp, 47 predicted proteins | sample Lox_Sample_35_FD_206713 | JGI IMG/M metagenome (GOLD analysis project Ga0335081, IMG submission 206713) | Soil microbial communities from Loxahatchee National Wildlife Refuge, Florida, United States - Lox_Sample_3.5 | ecosystem: Environmental > Terrestrial > Soil > Wetlands | place: USA...
TTGGCGTTTCCTCCCAGCGGCAACGATAGCGTCAATGATCGGTTTATACCCCGTGCAACGGCAGAGATTGCCGGAAATGGCTTCTTTCGCGTCCTCTTCCGTCGGCGCGGGCTTGTTCTTCAACAACTCGCTCGCTGATAGCACAACACCGGGCGCGCAGAAACCGCACTGAAACGAATTGTGTTCGAGAAGCGCCTTCTGTAATTCCGTCAATCCATTGCCGCTCAATCCCTCCAGCGTGGTGATTTCATGTCCGTCCACCTCGATGGCCAGAATCAGACAGGTGCGCACCGACTTGCCGTCGAGCAACCCCGTGCACGCGCCGCAATCGCCGCGTTCACAACCGATCTTCGGGCTCTTGACTCCCAATGATTCGCGGAGGACGTCCAGGAGTATGTCATTCGGCTCGACATCGACCCGTCGCGTTTCGCCATTCAACTTCAAAGTGATTTGCGTTTTCATGGCCCACTCCTAAATCAGACTTGTCCCGTATTCTGGTCCCCTACCCTCTAACCGCGAAACCGCCGCTCGCAAGCCGCGTTCGAGCATCACACCAATCATGTGCGTTCGGTATTCCTTCGTCGCGCGAATATCGGTGATCGGCGCGATCTCCTCCGGCACGAGCTGCACGGCTCGTTGAATCAAGTCGTCCGTCAGTTCTTCTCCATCCAGCAGGGCTTCGATTCGCTCAGCACGGATGGGCCGGGGCGCGACGGCGCCGAATGAAACCCGGTAGTGTAGGCCGCGAGGCTGGTAATTGGTGACTGGTGATTGGTGACCAGTCTGTTTAGCCCGATCACCGGTCACTGATAGCCGATCACCATCTGTTACGAGAACGGTGACGCTCGCTTGCGCAAGGTCTTCGCCTTCATACCGGCGCAGTTTCACAAAACAGGCCGCGTGGTTCTTCTTGGGCAGCGGCACGGCCACGCCGGTCGCGATCTCGCCGCGTTTCAACACGGTTTTGCGCGGTCCGACGAACCATTTGTTCAGCGGCACCTTGCGGTGCGAAACCGCACGGGCGTTCGTGCCGGTCGGACCAGCGACGAGCATCGAGGCGTCGTAAGCCTGCAGAATCGGCCCGCTGTCGCAGCACGGAACCGCGGAACATAGATTGCCAACCATCGTGGCGCGGTTGCGAATGCCAACCGACGCGAGCCAGCCGGTCATCTCGCGGATGACCGGAAACTTCTTGGCGATAATTGGCGAATCGCGCAGATCGCTGAAGGTGACGAGAGCGCCGATCGTCAAGACGCCGTTTTTGAACTCGATCTTGTCGAGACCGGGGATGCCCTTGATGTCGACGACGATGTCCGGCAAAAGCTTGTCGTCGCTGATCAAGCCGATCAAATCCGTGCCGCCGGCAAGTACCTGTGCCCGTTGGCCGTACTTTGCCAGCGTCTTGATGCTCTCGCGCAGCGTGCCGGGTTTGACGTATTCAAACTGATGAGCAATGGCCATGATGACCTCCTCATTTTGGCGGCAGCAGGGCGATGCAGCGGCCCATCGCCGATTCCATTTCGATACCGCGCAACGGGAAGAAGCCAATCCAGCATCGTTGATTGCTTAGTTTGTCGATCTCGCCACCAATGTTCTCGGCGTGCACGAGCCGCTTCGGGAACAACTTGATGTGCATGACCTGATAATACTCGTCCTGCGGGAACATCTCGTCCCAACCTTTGCCGTACTTGGCTTTGAGTTTCTTCTCGGCTTCCACGAAACGGGCCGGATGCCAGTTGCGAATGATCGTGTTCATCGGATGATCGGCGCTGCCGCAGTCGACGCCAATCCATTTGAGTTTCATGTCGAGCGCCCACTTGTGAAAATCAGGGTCGGGGCCGGGATGCTTTACAAAGTAGCGTACCTCGTCGGATTCTTTCTGGTCCCAGGCATAGTGGTGATAACCGGTGTTGATGATCAGAATGTCGCCCTTCTTGACCTCGACGTTCCTCGTGATCATTTCCGGTGAGTACAGATCGTAGTCGTCGACTTCTTTCGAAATGTCGGCGACGACGCCGGGGCCGATCCATTCTTCGAGCGGCACTTTCCCGATGGACCGTCCGCTGGCGTGGAAATGAATCTCGCCGTCCATGTGTGTGCCGACATGATTGCTGGTGGTGATGATTTGTCCGTTCGCGCCCTGTCCCATGTGCGCGCCGGCGATCCGCTTGAAGTACTGAATGCCCAGCGGCATGTAACTCGGCCACGGTGGCGTGTGGATGCTCAATGGTTGGGTCAGGTCGTACACCCGTACCTTGTCCATGAATTGCAGGAATTGTTTGGCGTTCATGTCATCCTTTCTTCAATGTCTTTGCGAATTTCTCAAAAGCTTTCTTGAACGGCTCCAGCGGCGCGTTCAACACGCCCGCGCCGATTTGACCGACGCCAGGCTCCTTATGCGCGACGCCGGTATCGATGAACGGCAGGATATTCTTTTCGACCACCTTGATCACATCGATCCCCGTCGGTGTGCCACGGAAATTCAGATACGGAATCTGGTAAACGTTGTTCTCCGCGGCGGTGATCTCGTACATCTGCCGCGTATAATTGATCGCATCGTCGCTGCTGCCACCCACGAACTGAACAATCGCCGGTGCGGCAGCGATGGCGAACCCACCCAGTCCGTTTGTTTCGGTGATCGCGCTGTCGCCGATGTCGGGATTCGCGTCGGCTTTCGTGTAGCCCGGAAAATACAGCGCATCCGGCACGTCGGCGGGCCCGGTGAACCATTCGTTGCCGGTACCCGACAGTTGCACACCGAAATCCGTGCCGTTCCGAGCCATTACCACGGCGACACTGCTGTTCTTGACGCCGCGCGCGGCGTCAAGGGTCACTTTCGATGCCGGCATCGAAAGGTTCAGGAAAAAATGGTCGTTGCCATTGATGAAATCCAACACCGCGGCGGCAGCCGACGGATCATGGCACGTGGTCACGATCGCTGGCGCGATTGTCCGGTAAAAGATCGAAGTCGCGGCGCGGTTGCGGTTGTGAACTTCATCGCCCATGTGCAGCGCCTGCGCGATGATGTTCTTGAGGTCGATCTTACCAAGCTTCGCGACGGCCTTTTTGAGAACCGGGTAGAGCGTGCCTTCCATCCAGCGCAGCTTCTGAATCACGGCCTCGCTATATGCGCCGTAACGCAGGACTTTGCCGAGCCCCTCGTTCATCGAACAGTACGCCAAATTGCCGTGAGCTTCGTTCTTCAACACGAAGACCGGCATCGAGGGAGAGGTGACACCCGCCATTGGGCCGACCGTAGCGTGTTCGTGGCACGGTGAAAATTTGATCGCGCCCGACGCCGCGAGTTGCTGGGCTTCTTCGGCTGTCCCCGCTTTTCGTTCGTACAACAGCGCCCCAATCATCGCGCCGCGCATCGGTCCACACATCCGGTCCCACGTAACCGGCGGGCCGGCGTGCAGGAGCGTATCGGTGGTCATCCCGGGAATTACATCGAGGGCGCGCTCCAAGCCGACGAGATGCGGCATGCCGCTCAGGATAATCTTCATGGCCTGGGCGTTCGCCTTCTCGATGGCAGGCCGGAACATCGCTACGCGTTTCAGAAATCGCACATCGACATCCACCGGCGGTTTCCAGTTGACCTGCTCGGCCGGCACGTGAGCATCGTCCAGCGCCTCCTTGAATGCTGAGAGGCCGATGTTGACCACTTTCAATTCGCTTTGGAACAGGGCGTTCACAGACATTAGATAATGCTCCCAGCCAATTTGCACGCGGCAGCGTTCGACGGCATCACAATCGCCCCCGCTTTGCGCAACGCGGCTTCGACGCGGCTGCGGTTTTGAGGATCTTTGTCCGTTCCGGTAATCGAGCAGACCACCGACACATTCCGCCTCGCTTGGCGAATCACGCAGGCAAGTTCCGACGCAGGATCAGGATTTGATCCGTAGCCGAGCACGACATCGAGCAGAATCACCGCCGTCTCCGGGTCCGCGGCTTCCTCAAGGATTCGTTTGTTACGCAGCGAGTAATCGATCATCGGATGCGGCCGGCCAACCGTAAACTCGTCCTCGCCAAGGTCGATGACTGTGTTCTTCTGGCTCTTCAACGAATTCTTGAGCTGCCTGGCTTTACCGGTCGGCGCATTCGAGTACACGCCGGTCAGCATCTGACTGAATAAAATCTGTGCTTCGGCACAGAACGTTCCGCCGCTGAAAAGTCCCCGCACATATTTCTGGCCGTTCTTCCGCTTGCCGGCCTCGCGTTTGGCGATGCGCTGAATTTCGATATTCCGCGCGGTGAGTTGTTTCGCCACGTCGTCGGATTTCTTTCTCTGCGACAACGCGACAGCCGTAAGGGCGGCTTCTTCCAACGTACTGTCTGACGCGCCGATAAACATCGTGACGACCGGCTTGCGAATGCTTTTCAGAACTTTCTTGATGCGATTGAGGACTTGCGGATGCGGCGGCTTGGAAACGAGCAGGATCACCTTGGTCTGTTCATCTTTAGCCAGCGCTTTCAGCGCCTCGATGAACATCATGCCGCCAACTTCCTTCTTCACATCGCGTCCCCCGGTGCCGATCGCCTGGGAAATGCCAGCGCCGGCATTGGAGATGAGGCAGCTCACTTCCTGAAGACCGGTCCCAGCAGCCGCGACGATGCCGATATTTCCGCGGTTGACGACGTTGGCAAAGGCCAGCGGGACGCCGTTGATGATGGCCGTGCCGCAGTCTGGCCCCATCACGAGCAGACCACGCTTCGCGGCAAACTTCTTCAGCGCGATCTCTTTCTCGAGGGGTACGTTGTCGGAGAACAACATGACGTGCAGACCGTTTTCCAAGGCGCGCATGGCTTCGTCGCCCGCATAGCGGCCGGCAATGGAAATCAAAGCGAGATTGGCGTCGGGTAGCATATCGAGTGCACCGCGTAAATTGACCGAGGGGACCTCGGTACTCGCAGTTGTCTTGGCGGTTTTCTTGAGCAACGCATCGACCCCAGCGAGAGCTGATTGGCCCGCGTCTTCGGTTTTGGCCTTCACCGCGACGAGAAGATCGGTATCGCTGGCGTTACTGAATTGGGCCCTCAATAGTCCACTGGAATTCAGAATCGCCTTATTGGCTTTCGTGCCCATCACGATGGCGGCATCGATAACGCCGGGCAGGCTGCCAATCTCTTTGCCGACGCGCATCAGCGTCACCGAATCGAAGTACGCGCCCTTTCGAATCTGTCCCGTTACAATCATAGTTTACACATTGTCACGTAGAAGCCGGTGCCGAGGTCGGCTCCGGAACTTCCGCCAATTGCACATAGCCTGTTCGTCATTTCCTGCACTGCCCTTTCGCTGTCGTGCATCAACGCGAGAATCAAATTCTTCATGCGACCGAAGAGTCGCCCCTGCCGGGCAAGATCGAGGAACGTGTTGGAGAAAATGTTGTCCGACCGCGCCGCCTCGAAAACCTCGTCGGCCGTTTGTCCAGAGGCAGGGACGCCTGTGCCACCAAGGTTCAAGCCGATCAGATAACCGGCGATAAAGTCGTCACCGCTGGGAGTCAAACCGATGCCGCATCCAGCCAGCGTGCGCACGCCATTCAGGCGATCCCCGTGGAAAATCTCATCCACACAAAACTTTACCTGACGAGCAAATGCCCGCTCAAATCCAGAGCTGAAGTTCCGAATTCGGCTGTCGTCGAGAAGGAAGGTGAGACTCTTGGGATGCGATGCCTTCAACAGTATTTTTCGAAAGACCACTAGCTTTTCGCGAAAGTGCGGACCAGGGTGGCTGTTGAGCACCGAGCAATACCGTTGTTGAGACGCAAACGGAAGCGTGCGGCCATCGAAGTTGATTCTATCGGTGCCGACTTCGAGCGCATTCTGAGTCTCTCCGGCGTCGAACTCGCGCAGGACGATGTTGAGCGGACCGTCGCCGATTTGTTCGTGGACGACTGAAACCAACCTGTCGCCTTGCCTAAAATTGACAGCCCGGTGGAATCGGGAGTGGAACGGATAGATCCCCTCCTCAATCTGGTCCCCGATGCTGACGAGCCTCATGCCGGATAGAACACGATTCCGTAGTTCTGGCTGTAATCGGCCTCGCGAACGACTTCCACTTTCCCTTTGACGGGCATTCCCATTTTTGGACTCGGAATCTTAAGTTGACCGGTGATTCGCATCCCGTTTTCCAATTCAACGATTCCGAGACTGAGCTTCGCGACGTTAAAGTCCGGAGGAAGATTGTGGACGGTCGTAAACGTTAGCAACTTTCCACTCTTGGGCAGAGGCACGGTGTCGAATTCATGCGGCTCATTCTTGCCGCATTTTTTGCACACCATGCGCAACGGATAGTGGAGTTCTCCGCATTTCTTGCACTTGTACGCCAGGATTTCCAGAGCCATGACTAATCCTCCCTCTTGAAGACGAGGCAAACGACGTTGTTGCCGAAACCGCCGAAGTTACAGGTGAACCCGACCTTGGCTTCTTTGACCTGGCGTTTGCCCGCTTCGCCGCGAAGCTGCAATACGATCTCGTGAGCTTGTCCGACGCCGGTCGCCCCAACCGGATGACCTTTCGCCTTCAAACCGCCCGACGTGTTGATGGGCAACTTTCCGCCGATTCGGGTTTCTCCACGCTCGAGCGCCAAGTGCCCTTCGCCTTTTCGGAAGAAGCCTACTTCTTCGCTTTCCGCAATTTCCAAAATCGTGAAAGCATCATGAAGCTCGGCCACATCAACGTGCGCCGGTGTCACGCCGGCCATTTTGTAGGCCTGCGCGGCTGCGCCACGCACGGCCAGCAAATCCGTTGGCTCCGCCCGCTCGTGAACACAATGCATATCGGTGGCCTGGCCAACACCGGCCAGCCGGATCATCGGTTTCTTGAGTTTTTCAGCGACTTCCTTCGAGGCGAGAATCACGCAAGCCCCGCCGTCGGAGACGGGGCAGCAATCGAAAAAGCGCAGCGGCTCCGCAACGTAAGGATTGTTGGTCATCGCTTCCGGCGAATCGAGGATGCCTTCAACGGTGATTTTCTCGTGGAGATGCGCGTAGAAATTATCCAGAGCGTTGTCGTGGTTCTTCACCGCGACCATTGCCAGATGACGAGCGGTCACGCCGTATTTCTGCATGTAAAGGCGCGTGAACATGGCGGCCAGCGACGGGAGCGTCACGCCGTAAATGTATTCCGCCAACGGATGCGTCAGCGTGGCCACACAATCGGTCGCTTCGAGGTTGTTGACCTCCCGAAGTCGCTCGGCGCCCGTTACGAGGACCACATCGTGCATCCCAGAGGCGACCGCCATGAAACCGGTCTTGATGGCCGACGCCCCTGAAGCCGGGCCATTTTCAATTACCTCTGCGCCAGCCGGCGTGAGGCTGAGACTATCCACCACGGCGCTGGCTAATCCAGACTGATGATTGAGCCGGCCTGCGCCCATGTTGGCGACGTAGATATGATCCACCTTTTCGACCCCGGCATCCTTCAGCGCCATCATGGCCGGATATGCCGCGATTTCGCTGAGCGGATATTCCAGACGCGTGAAACTCGTGATGCCAATACCAACAGCGTAAACTTCGCGCATGGTCACATCCTCCCTTCCTGTTTCCAGCGTTGTGACATCAGCGCGGTACCGGTCGAGTCGTACAACGAACGCGTGGCCGCAAGAAGATCGGCCGGTGCCTTTGGCGGATCGGTGGGCGGAAGAATGGCGGCCTTGGCTTCGTCGAGAAGATGCTGGGGGACGGGACGGCGGCCGACGACCAGCGTTTCCCGGGCCCGATTGAATAACTCTTTCGTCAAGGCCCAAGACGGCACGCCGCCAAGCTCGTGCGCGACGTGGAATCGCTTCTCCAATTCATACTCGATCATCCAGCGGCGGAATCCGATTGGCGACTCGGCCACGATGAGGACTTCTTTCTGACCGATGATATCGAAGTGGTACTCCATTTTGCTGGCGAAGGCGTGCGCTCCCACGCGCAACCCGCGTCGCAGGGCCACGGTGTGATACGACATGCCGACGTCCTTATTAAGCAACCGGCCATTCACGACCGCAACGAGTTCCCCGTGGATTTGCGCCACCAAGACGTACTCGTCTTGAACGCGATAACGGTAATAGGCAAGCAACTCGCTGTAGAGCCGAGCCGCCACCACGTCGTAGTAATCGCGTTCAACGTGGATCAATGGTTCGACGTGCTGCAGAATGTCCGGAATATCCTCGCGCCCCACTTGACGGATAACCATTTCCTCACCGCCCGCGAGCATCATATACTTGGGCGGGAATGGTGGGATCGGGTTGTCGACCGGCCGCAGAATCTTTTCGACATCAATAGACATAAAATCCCCCTGGCTTTAAATTCGAGTTCCAAAAGAGCATTTTGAAGCACTTTGCATCGCTTGTGCCAATGAATTATGGCGTGAGACATGTAGGTCATATCTGCTTGCATTGCAGAAACTTATGTCGTCACTTATGCGCGGGTAATAAAATTATCGAGCATGCGAAAGGTGTCACTCTGTCATCCGGCAACCTGCACGTTGACACCGTGTCAACAAAAAGCCGGAACGTTAACGGGTCGAAAACAGGTCCGGATTATTTGAATCCGCTCACCTCGGCATCATAGGTAATCAGCGGTTTGCCACTCTCGACGGTGATCTTGGAATCGATAAACCGGATTCCCTTGGCGTAATAAATCTGCAGACCCTTTTTCGCCGAGATGGTCACATTCGACAACGTCACGTCGGTGATCGGCGCTTCTGGCAATCCCCAAATCTGGCCGGCGTACGGGCTGTCGGTCGCGGTCACGTTCCGAATCATGATGTTCTTGTTGATAGGCGTCGTGTCGGTGACCGGTTGGGATTTCTCGGTCGATGGATCCTTGGGCGCCGTCCGCTCGGGGTAATAGTCGATGATACGGATGGCGTACTTGACGTTCTTCATTGTGAGGTTTTCGTATGTGAGATTCTGCAGCACTCCACCCCGTCCACGGAGCGTCTTGATGCGGATGCCTGCATCGGTCGAATCAAACAGGCAATTGCTAACCTTGAGATTCTCGATGCCGCCTTCCGTGCCGGACCCGATCGACATACCGTGACCGTGCAGGAATTTGCAGTTGGTGATCGTATAATTCTTGTTCCCTGGAGTGCGAGAACGGTTCGGCTTTATCGCGATGTTGTCGTCTCCGCAGTCGATCACGCAATCGGTGAACAGATAATTCCAACCCGAAGGATCGATGCCATCGGTATTATGCGCATTGCTGGGCGACTTGATGGTGATGCCCTTGATGGTCACATCCGTGCAATTCCGCGGCACCAAATGGAACATCGGCGAGTTGCACAACGTCACCCCGGCGACCAGCACCCGGGTGCACTTGTTCAACGCGATCATGTAAGGCCGGTGTGGCATGTTGCGGTCCGCTTCAAAGGCCGTCCACCACGCCTGGCCTTGTCCATCGATAGTGCCTTCCCCGCTGATTTCAACGTCGTGCGCATCCGAGGCGGTGATGCAATCCTCATAGCGCTTGCCGGACAGGGGATGGTTCTTCATGTCGTCGCTGATTAAGATGGTGGCCCCTTTGTCGAGGTGCAGATTGATGCTGCTGGCAAGCGTGAACGGCCCGGTCAGGAATTTGCCTTCCGGTATCAACACAATTCCACCGCCAGCCGCTGAAGCCGCATCGATCGTCTTCTGAATGGCCGCGGTGTTTAAAGTCTTGCCATCCCCGACGCCGCCGTACTTGGCGACATTGAACGTCTTGGTCGGAATGACCGGCAGTGGCGGGTTCTCCGCCGTGACGTTTACCGCCAACGAGAAAAACAATCCGGCGAGTGCGACAACAGAAACTTTGTTGCAGTTCATAACAGCGATTCCTTTTAGATAACACTCATTCGTTCTTGTGCACTTATGTCAGCGTGTAGCTTGAAAGAACTCCTCCCGTCGACAGCCTGACTGCGCGAAATACTGCCAGAGACGACCGGCGGGAACAAGGATGTTTGACCGTTTTCGGTAATTTCTGTCGGCATTCCCCTGTTGAGTTCCACACTTCAACAGGTTATCACTCAAATATGCTGTCGGTCTTCCTCTTTTGGCTCGCGGTGGTGGAACTGTTAATTGTGGTGGTTTCCGTTGCGGAGTTCGCCATCGGCAATCGGTCGATCCGCTCATTGAAGAATGCCGCTCCGATCAGCCGCCACACACTGCCGAAAATCTCCGTCATCACCGCCGCGCGTAATGAGGCGCGAAACATCGAGGAGGCGCTTCTATCGGTACTCCACCAAGATTACGCAAATCTAGAAGTCATTGTCGTCGACGACCGGTCCAGTGACGAAACCGGAGCGATTCTGGATCGGATGTCGGCCGCCAACCGGCGCCTGCGCGTGGTCCACGTGACCGAGCTTCCCCGCGGTTGGCTCGGCAAAAATCATGCGTTGTACCGTGGTGCTGAACGCGCGACGGGCGATTGGTTGTTGTTTTCCGATGCCGATGTGGTGATGGAACCGACAACCGTCAGCCGCGGGATCCGGTTCGCGCTCGACGAGCGGCTCGATCATCTGGCCGTCACGCCGCACGTCGCCATGTCAGGACTGTTGCTCAATATGGTCGCCGGCGCGTTCACGTTGTTCTTCGGCATTTACGCCAAACCGTGGAAAGCTCGCGACCCGAAGAGCAGCCGGCACATCGGCATTGGTGCGTTCAACCTAGTCCGCGCCGAAGTTTATCGTGCGGTGGGTGGCCACCAGTCCATTGCCCTGCGCCCCGACGACGATATGAAGCTCGGCAAGCTGATCAAAAAGGCCGGGTACCGACAGGACGTTGTGTTGGGCGATGGCCTGATCACGGTCGAGTGGTACGCGTCGGTGGGCGAACTCATGCGCGGCTTGGAGAAGAATTCGTTCGCAGGCGTGGAGTACAACTTCGGGCTCGTGATCTTGTCATTTTTCGCGATGCTCGCCATGTACGTTTGGCCGGTGTTCGCGCTCGCGTTCACCAGCGGCGTCACGCGCCTCCTCAACGTTGCCATTCTGCTCGGCCTCGCCGCGGGATACGCTGACAACGCCAGTTTCCACGGGATGAAACGCTGGCATTGCTTCGCCTTGCCGTTGAGCGCGCTGATTTTCGGGTTCATCATCCTGCGGGCCACGCTGAAAACGATCCTCAACGATGGCATCAACTGGCGCGGCACACATTACCCGCTGGCTGAATTAAAAGCCAACAAGGTTTGACACCTCCCAGCCTTACGGCGGCGGAGGGGGTGGGATGGGATGACGAGCTTCCCCAATGTAAACCCAACGGGGCAGCGGTTCGCCGTCGGTTTCCTGCACGCCATCGCGATAGGCGCGGCACGAAATGGTGTCGCCGACGGCCAACGATGCCTGGCGCGGATGGCCGACCAGAAACGCATAGATAATTTGGATGGGAACGGGATGATCTTTGCCGAGTTCAGTGGCTGATGGTGCTGCTGAGACGGGGGGAACGGTGGTGGTTGTGCGGACAACCGCTCCGCTCTTATCGAGTGCCATAATCGTGCAATGGAAGTCGACGGCCGACGCTTCCAGCTTCTTTAGCCGATCTTTTTCCGCCTGTTGTTGCTGCAGTAATTCGTCGCGTTGTTGTCTGGCCGCCAGCCATTCGGCTCTCGCTTGCGCTTCCGCCTGACGATAGCGCTGAGCTTTGACGGGATCATAGCCGAGTTTTTTCCGCCATTCCGGCGGGAGCTTTTCCAGCGGGATCGTCGCCACGCCCGTCCTGTGGAAAATGGTAGCGGTCGAAGGCGTGATTCTGCCCCAGCGGACATTCTCGTAGGTGAAGCCATCAATCGTGAAGCTCACGGAGGCCGCGGCATTGGTAGACGCCCCCTCGACCGCCACGCTGGGGAGAGTTGAGACGTTGGATTGTTCAGCGCGAGCGACGGCACCGACAGCCGCAAAGCACAAAACACAAATGCGCAACGCTTTCATATGACATCAGGACATTACCAAATTTCTTCAGTCATTGCCTTGCGATAGTGCTGGTCGGGCGTAAGGTTAGATAAAGAACAGCAATTCAAATGGTCGCCGCAGCTACCCTTGCGCACGGGAATGCGTGAAAGAGCGCGGTGACAAAACCTTCGAAACAATGGAAGGGAGGAGATTATGGAAAACGCGTCGATAGAAACGAATGATATCCCGGAAGTGAACCGCGAAAAACTTGCGCGCGATTTGCGCGTGTTGATTCGTGACGCCGAAGCGCTGCTCAAGGACGGGGCGACGGAAGCCGGTGGCCGGTTGGAGGATTTGAAAACTCGCTTGCAGGCTTCGCTCAGTCAGATGAAGGAGACCTATCAGCGCATCGAGGAAAAGGCGGTGGCTGGCGCGAAAGTCACTGATAAGACAATCCGTGAACACCCGTACGAGTCGATCGGCGTGGCGTTTGGCATCGGGCTGCTGATTGGTGTGCTCGTCACACGCAAGTGAGCCATGGAACCATCCCTGGAAACGGAAGTGGGCTTGATGGCTTCATTACGCCGGCTACTGGATTCGGCCCTGGCGCTGGTGCAGAACCGTTTGCAATTGCTCGGTATCGAACTGGAGGAGGAAAGAGTTCGTCTCTTTGATCTGGTACTGCGCGTGGTGGGAGTGGCGGTGTTCAGTTTCCTGGCCCTCATTGCCGCCACGGCCCTCGTGGTCGTGTGGCTTTGGGAGACCTCGCCGGTTGCAGTCCTGATTGTCATCACACTTCTGTACGCGGGGTTGGCAGTCTGGATCGGCTACAGCTTGAAACAACGGTTGCATCATGGCCCACCCCCGTTTGCCGGCACCCTGGCTGAGTTCAAAAAGGACTGCGAATGTTTGGGCAAAAGCGACTAAACGAACTCCAGACCAGCAAGGAGTTGCTACTCATGCAGGCCGAGGCGCAACGCCGGTTGATCGCGGTGGAGGCGCAGAGAATTGCCCATGCGCTGCAGTGGGTCCACTCGCTTGAGCGGAGTTGGCAACGCATCAAACCGTTTGCGTGGCTGGCGGCACCGGCAGGAGGCTTTTATCTAACCCGTCGGGGGCGATCCATCTGGCGGTGGGGACTGCGTCTCGCCAAGGCCTGGCATTGGATCAACGGCATTGGACAGGATCGGCCAAGGTAGATTTCGAATCTGTTGGACACCGAGCGACTTCATGAAAACGGCGGCCAAAACCTTGGTGCTGATGACAGGACTGTTGGCTGGTTGCAGTCTCCTGCCGGTTGATTCGGGCGGTCCGCGTCCGGCCCCGGTCCCGCTCTCCCGAATGCTGGACATCCGCTCTGTGGAAAAGCAGTTGCCGGGAAAAACCATGCCAGAAGTGGTCGCGACGGTTGGGAGTCCAAATCGCGAGAGTGGAGATGCCTGCTGGACGTGGTGGACGTATACGAACAAATTTTACGATCCAATCACGCACCACCCCTTGCCAGTAGTGACATTCGTTTTTCGCGATGGCCGATTCCTCGAGATGACGTATTGAGATGGCAGTTGCGAATTGAGCCGTGAAGGCGGGGTTTCATGCCGTCGTGCGCGTTGTCTGATGGAACGGCAAATGAAGCTAGGAGTTTCGTCTTGCAGGGAGTCGCTCTGTCTTGGTGTGATGTCGTCATGGACCAGATTCGCAAGAAACGTATCGTGCCGGTTGCGGTGATCGAAAACGTGGACGACGCCGTCCCGCTCGCGGAGGCGCTGCTGGCCGGCGGACTCGAAGTTATCGAAATCACCTTCCGCACGACGGCGGCCGAGGTGGCAATGCGCAATATCACCAAGGCGCTCCCGTCGATGCTGGTCGGCGCCGGCACCGTGCTCGACGCCGATCAACTCGAGCGCGCGAAGGATGCCGGCGCGCGGTTCGCCGTCGCGCCGGGCCTGAATGAAAAAGTGGTGACCGCTTCCTTCGCGCTGGGACTAACGTTCATTCCCGGGGTCATGACTCCCTCGGACGTCGAGCGTGGATTCGGGTTGGGCTGCAAACTGCAGAAGTTTTTCCCGGCTGAGATTGCCGGCGGCGTACCGATGCTCAAGGCGTTGGCTGGACCGTACGGACACACCGGTGTGAAATTCATTCCGCTCGGAGGCATCGGACCAAAGAACGCCGCCGAATATCTCGCACTGCCCATCGTAGCGGCGGTCGGCGGTTCCTGGCTCTGCGACCGCAAACTTATCGCGGAGAAGAATTGGAAGGCGATCACCGCGTTGACGGCGGAAGCGCTGAAAATCGCGGATTCTGCCACAAAGCGGTCGTAATACGCACCCATTCGCGCGTCCTTTTCATTCGACGAGCTTCCGAAGCTTCGCATCGAGTCGATAGGTTTTGTCTGACTGTGTTTGCATGGTCACGACTTTGTCGGCGTATCGGACTCGGGCGGGTCGGCCAAGTTTCGAGTGCAGCACCGCTTGCGTTAGTCGTCCCTCTTTCCACGCAATATCGACTTCAAATCCGCCGCGGGCGCACAGACCTTTCACGGAACCGGTCGGCCATGCCTCGGGCAACGCGGGCAGCAACTCGATTTCATCAGCCTCGCTTTGCAGGAGCATTTCGGCGATGGCGGAGGTGCCGCCGAAATTGCCATCGATTTGAAATGGTGGATGCGCGTCGAACATGTCGGGATAAGTGCGCTCGGGACTCAGCAGAAACTGCAGAATCTTGTACGCATGATTGCCGTCGTGGAGCCGCGCCCAAAGATTGATGCGCCAGGCAGTGGCCCAACCGGTGGCTTTGTCGCCGCGAATTTCCAATGATTTGCGCGCCGCTGTCGCAAGTTTCGGCGTACCGCGCAACGTGATCTGCGCACTGGGGAACAATCCGTACAAATGCGAGACATGACGATGATGCAGGTCGGGAGCTTCCATGTCCCAGTCCTCCAGCCATTCCTGCAACTGACCGGCCTTGCCGATTTGGTTCGGCGGCAGACGACGTCGCGTGGCGGCAAGTTGTTTGCGGAATGACTTGTCCACTCCCAAAATCTCGCTGGCATCGACGCAGTTCGAGAACAAGTCGCGCAGGATTTGATTGTCGATCGTCGGCCCGGCGCAGACGCTCGCGCCTCCGGGATGTTTGTTCTCTGGTGATAACGAAGGACAGGTGACCAGCCATTTGTGCGTCGGTTCTTCCACCAAGGTGTCGAGGAAGAATTGGGCGGCGCCCTTCATCGCAGGGTAGACGCGGGCGAGAAACTTCTCGTCGCCCGTGAACAGGTAATGTTCCCACAAATGTTGACATAGCCATGCGCCGCCGGTTGGCCACATGCCATACTGCGGTCCGTCAATCGGTGCGGTCGCACGCCAGAGATCTGTGTTGTGATGGGCCACCCAGCCGCGAGCCCCGTACTGCACCTTGGCGGTGCGGGCACCGGTCTGGGTGAGGTCCTGAATCATTGCGACCAGCGGCTCAAGGCACTCCGACAGATTACAGGTTTCTGCAGGCCAGTAGTTCATCTCCGTGTTGATGTTGATCGTGTATTTGCTGCCCCACGGCGGGTTCAGGCTGTCGTTCCACAAACCCTGCAAATTGGCAGGCTGGCAGCCGGGACGCGTACTGGAAATGAGCAGGTAACGCCCGAACTGGAAATACAACGCGGCTAATTGCGGGTCGTTGCCGGTGGCAAAATCCTTGACACGTTCATCGGTGGGACGCCGGGCTGCGTCGGTCACTCCAAGATCCAATTGAACGCGGCGAAAGAGGCGTTGATGTTCGGCGATGTGCGCCCGGCGCAACGCGTCGAAAGATTTCTTCTCGGCGGCGGTGATGGTACGGCGTGTTAGCGCATCCGGATCGCCGCTCACATCCTTAAAACTCTTGTAACTTGTGGTGATGGCAATCAGCAATGTGGCCGAATCTGCCCCGGTCACGGCAACGGTATCCTTGGCAGCGACGGCGTTCCCGCCTTGTGTGAGGATACGAACGAGAACCTGGAATTTCAGGGCGCCGGCGATGCCTTGCGCCGCGCCATTGACGCCACGCATCACCAGGGTGTCCGGCGATTCGGCTTCAACTCTTGCAGTCTGGGGCGTTGTCATGCCGGCCACGAACGACACCTGGCCGGTTTGGGATGCGGTCAGCCGCACGACGATGACCTGGTCCACCGGGCTGGAAAACGCCTCCCGGATAAACGTCACATCACCGACGGTGTAATGGACGCAGGCAATCGCGGTATCGAGATTCAGTTCCCGTCGATAATTCGTAACGGCATTTGTCTCCGGAAGAGTCAGAAACAAATCGCCGACGGTCTGATACGGCATTTCTCGCAGCGGTTTGGCCATCATGTGCTGGCCGATGAATTTCTGCGCCTCGGCGTATTTGCCTGCAAAGATCAGCCGACGCGCTTCCGGCAACGCGGCCAAAGCCTCCGGATTGGCGGGATCATACGGTCCACCAGCCCAGAACGTGTCCTCGTTGAGTTGCAATTGTTCGTTGGTGACGCCGCCGAACACCATCGCGCCGAGCCGGCCGTTGCCGATGGGCAACGCTTCCACCCATCGGGTCGCGGGGTGCGTATACCAGAGGCTCAAAGGTTCTTTCACGACCGGGGTGGAGTCCTGTGATTTTACCGGCACGGAACTTAGGAGCAGGCATGCGGCACCCAAAATAAGTGTGTGCATGAAGCCAGCTTTCATCGTGGCAATACGGAATGTTGCGGAACAATTCTACAGGGCGGTGTCCTCTTTTTTCAAGAGTGTTCCGACTCTTGTAGCGAGCGTCGGAATCATTAGCGCACGTGCGCGAGACGCTCGCTTATCAGTCAAATTGTTGTATAATTCTCATCGAAAGCGCGGAGGCATTTATGAAGCGAACAATGCAGGCCGTTTGTCTTCGAGTTATCACAATCGCGTGTTGCTGCTTGGCAGAATGTTTTGCCGACACCATCTACGTTGCCAACTTTCCCAGCGGGCACAACCCGGTCAGATATGTTGAAAAGTTCGACTCGAATGGAAATGGAAGCCTATTTACGAACGACGTTGATGCGAGCTTGGTTGCCGACATGGCTGGAAATCTTTACCTCGGAATCGGCAGCAGTATCGTGAAATATGATATACACGGCAATAGCGCAATGTTCGCTACGGGACTGTCAGGGACTACCGGACTAGCGACGGACGGAAACGGCAATCTCTATGCAGCGGGTAGCGAGATTGTGAAGATTGATTCCATGGGCAATACTACTTTTTTTGCAACGAATGTCCCCGGTTTCGCTCATCCTGATGCGCTCGCCTGTGACAGCAGTGGCAATCTTTATGCCGCAAGCTTTCTGTATAATACCATCTACCGCTTCGATCCCACCGGCAACCGGACGGTGTTCACCACTTCAATATCTGGCCCTAGTGGAATGGCTTTCGATAAAAACGGTTATTTATATGTTTCCAGTTTTTCGAGTAACACAATCGCGAGATTTGATCCAAATGGGAACATGTCGATCTTTGCATCGGGTGTTTCGTTACCACAGGAACTTGCTTTTGATGGAGCTGGGAACCTTTATGTTGCGACTTTGGCTTTCAATACGGTGCAAAAGTTCGATCCTATAGGAAACCAGTCAACGTTCGCATCTTCTGGACTCGACTTCCCCGAGTATATTGCGGTGCAGATACCGGAACCTGCGACTTGGTTATTGGTTTTAGCGAGCATTTCGATTTTCCTATTTGTGAAGGGCTTGTCCGCTTTTTGAGTAAAGCTCTGCCAGAGCTCCAATCACTCCACAAGCAAGCCCACGATTGGATTGGTGATATCAACACTTTCAAGAACTGCAGAACTCGGGTCTGGATTCTGGAGGGCCTTTGTTGAACGCACGTGGGACAAAGTCGAACGTACCAAGCCGGCATCAACAGCACTATAGTCACTGACCTTTGGGCTGGGATCGGTAACGCTTTGACAGTTGTTTGCATTGAAATTTCCCGACGGCAGGCCGATTGGCGTACTGAACGGATTACTGACGTTCACGTACGCTACACCATTTATCCACTAAGAACCGTTGCCGCTTAACGGCACAATTCTGTCGTTAATGTTTCCTTGCTCCATTAACGCAGTTCCGTTCCAATTTTCGAATATTGCACCTTCGTCGAGAGGGCCATTGTCGCGACGCTGAATCAGTAGCGACACCAATCGCCGTTGCAGTCGGCGCACTGACGGTTCGGATGTGGGCCCACCGTGCGGAGCACTGCAGCTTTGAACCCCTGTCAGCCTGAGGTCCTGTTTGGGTGGCGCGTCGGTCTTGTTCGGGCGACTGGTTTCACGACGTGGAATTCACACGCATTTGGCGGGATTTGTTGTATAATTCCAACCGAAAGCGCGGAGGCATTTATGAAGCGAATAATCATCGCAGTCGCGTGTTGCTGGCTGGCGAATTCTTTCGTGCACGCACAAACCATCTATGTTTCGAATCAGGGAAATATTGACGGGCCTGGCTATATTGAGAAATTCGATGCAAACGGAAATGGTTCGCTGTTCCCGACGGGGCTTGAAAATCCGCGGGGAATCGCCTTGGATAGCAGCGGCAACTTGTACGTGGCGAGCGTTTTTGACGGCACAATACTGAAGTTTGGTCCCAATGGCGGAACAGGAACGGTCTTCGCCTCTGGCTTGCAACAGCCCGAGGGGCTTGTTTTTGATCATAGCGGGAATTTATACGTGAATACCCAGGGAGATGGCAATCTATGGAAGTTTGATTCGAGCGGAAACGGAACCATCTTTGGCTCTAATCTTTCCGATGAATCTTTTGTCCTTGCGGTCGATGCCAGCAACGACGTTTACGCCGCTAGCAACTTCCATAATAAGATTGTGAAGTTCGATCCTTCAGGCGCCGCGACGCTGTTTGCCGATCAGAGCTCGGGCTTGAATTTTCCTTCGGGGATGGCGGTCGGCAGCGATGGCAATCTATACGTTGCGAATCTTGATAGTTACAAAATCTTGAAATTTGACCCGAACGGGAATGTCTCAGTTTTTGCCTCGAGCTCGAATGGTGTATTTACCCCCTTCGGCATTGCGTTTGATAACAGCGGCTATCTTTATGTTGCCCAAGATGACTACGGCATTGTGAAATACGATTCCAACGCAAACGGAATGCTGTTTACCAACACAGGGATTTTGAATCCACAATTCATTGCCATTCAGATCCCCGAGCCTTCAGCATTTGTGCTTCTTATTATGGGAGCGGTGCTGCTAATGCGTTTTCGGTTTTAGGTGTCTGAATCTAAGTGTTTGGTCCCCGTTCCAAAAACGTGTTGCTCTCCGCAAGGCCGCTGTGGCACAAAGAAGTCAATCGTTGCGAACTGCATGTGCTGTCGAGCCCGAAAGCAATACGAGGTAATCATGACCAAGCCGGCATTCCCCGACGTTTCGAAGATCGAGTACGAAGGATCCGAATCGAAAAATCCGCTCGCCTTTAAACACTATAACGCCAACAAGAAGATCGACGGCAAATCGATGCGGGATCATTTGCGGTTTGCAGTCTGCTACTGGCACACCTTTCGCAACCCACTCAGCGACCCGTTCGGCGTCGGCACAGCCGTCCGTCCTTGGGACGACGGCTCGAACACAGTCGCCAACGCGCAGAACCGGGCGCGTGTGGCGTTCGAGTTCATCGAGAAGCTCGGCGCGCCGTTTTACTGTTTCCACGACCGCGACATTGCACCGGAAGGCAAGGACCTGAGCGAAACGAATCGGAACCTCGAGGCCGTGGTGAAGGTGTTGAAGCAAGAACAGCAGCGCAGCGGCATCAAATTGCTCTGGGGTACGGCCAATCTCTTCAGTAATCCGCGGTATGCTCACGGTGCGGCCACAAGCTGCAACGCGGACGCGTTTGCCTTTGCCGCAGCACAGGTGAAAAAGGCACTGGAGATCACGCATGAACTTGGTGGCTCTGGCTATGTATTCTGGGGCGGACGCGAAGGCTATTCGACCCTGCTCAACACCGACCTCAAACGCGAACAGGAACATCTTGCGAGATTTCTGCACATGGCCGTGGATTATAAGAAAGCCATCGGGTTCAAGGGACAATTCTTCATCGAGCCCAAACCGAAGGAACCGACGAAACACCAGTACGACTCCGACGCGGCGGCTTGTTTGAATTTCCTCCGCGAATTTGACCTCATCGACGACTTTCAACTCAATATCGAAACCAATCACGCCACGCTCGCCGGCCACACAATGCTGCATGAACTCACGGTAGCGGCGGCCGCTGGCCGCCTCGGATCGATTGACGCGAACCGCGGCGACGAATTGCTCGGCTGGGACACCGACCAGTTTCCCACGGACATTTATCTGACCACGCAGATCATGCTGGTTGTTCTGGGCATGGGCGGCTTCAAGTCGGGCGGACTGAATTTCGATGCCAAGGTGCGCCGGGAAAGTTTCGAACCGGTGGATTTGTTCCACGCCCATATTGGCGGCATGGATGCGTTTGCGCGCGGACTGAAGATGGCGTCGGCCATTCGTAAGGACGGACGGCTTTCGGAATTCGTGAAGCAGCGCTATGCGTCGTGGGATAAAGGCATTGGCCGCGACATCGAAAAAGGAAAGCTCGGTCTCAAGGAACTCGAAGCTTACATGCTCAAAAAGGGCGAAGCCGACACGAACGTCAGCGGACGGCAGGAAATGTTGGAGAATCTCATCAATGATTTCATCTAGCGACGCCGAAATTTGGTTCATCACCGGCAGTCAACACCTTTACGGCGAAGCCGTCTTGAAAAAGGTTGCGGCGAACTCGAAGAAGATCGTTGCCGAACTGAACGCCACCAAACGCCTGCCGTTGAAGCTTGTGTTCAAGGCGGTGCTGACCGGGCCGGATGAAATTCGTCAACTCTGCCTCGCGGCAAATTCTGCCCCAAAGTGCGCGGGGTCGATCCTCTGGATGCACACGTTCTCGCCCTCCAAGATGTGGATTGCCGGGCTTGTCTCGCTGCGCAAACCGTTCCTGCACCTGCACACCCAATTCAACCGCGACCTGCCGTGGGAAGAGATCGACATGGATTTCATGAATCTCAATCAGTCCGCCCACGGCGACCGCGAGGCTGGTTTTATCCACACACGGTTGCGCCTGAACCGCAAAGTCGTCGTCGGCCACTGGTCGGATGTGGAGGTGCAACATCGCATCGCGGCCTGGATGCGCGCCGCCCGGGCGTGGCACGACTGGCAAGGGGCGAAGTTCTGCCGATTCAGCGACAACATGCGACAGGTGGCCGTCACCGAAGGCGACAAGGTCGCCGCCGAAGCGAAATTCGGTTACTCGGTCAACGGTTATGGGGTCGGCGACCTTGTAAAATCCGTCAACACCGTCGGCGACGCGGCCATCAGTCGTCTGTGCGGCGAATACGAAGAACGCTACGACGTGGCGATGGAACTCCGCAAAGGTGGTGCGCGCCACGACTCGCTCCGGTACGGGGCGCGTCTCGAACTGGGTTTGCGCGCATTTCTCAAGGACGGGAACTTCAAGGGTTTCACCGACACATTTGAAGATCTGCACGGCCTCAAACAACTGCCCGGCCTCGCCGTGCAGCGTCTCATGGCCGAAGGCTACGGATTCGGCGCCGAAGGCGACTGGAAAACCTGCGCTTTGCTGCGTGCGATGAAAGTTATGGCCGCCGATTTGCCGGGCGGCACGTCATTCATGGAAGATTACACCTACCATCTCCATCCCGACGGACATCTCGTGCTCGGAGCACACATGCTGGAGATTTGCGAATCTATTGCAACTGGCAGACCCTCCCTCGAAATCCATCCGCTCGGCATCGGCGGCAAGGAAGATCCTGTGCGCCTGGTATTCAACGCGCCTGCTGGCGCGGCGATCAATGCTTCCCTGATCGATCTCGGCAACCGTTTCCGTCTCGTGGTCAACGAAGTGGAGGTGGTCAAACCGCCGAAACCGCTGCCGAAACTGCCAGTGGCTCGTGCCATTTGGAAATGCCGGCCCGATTTCAAGACGGCCTGTGCTGCATGGATTCAGGCTGGCGGCGCGCACCATACCTCCTTCAGTTACGCCGTTACCACCGAACACATGGAGAACTTCGCCCAAATTGCGGGCGTCGAACTGGCCATCATCGATCGCGACACCGACCTGCGCGCTTTCCAACAACAACTCCGCAATAACGAAGTTTACTACCAGTTCGCTTCGGCGTTGGGAAAATTGTAAACGCAATACTCCGGCCCACCGCAGTCGTTCTCGGATCAACCGTGGGTCAGCTAAGATTGGCCGTTGCAGGCTGACAACAAAGCCAGTATCGTCGTTGCGCATTTGGATGGATGGCTGGTTTTCACCAGGGGGTAATCAACACGAAAAGGAGACTGTGACGTGAGCCAACAAGCAGATACGAAACTCGCAACTTGCGCGAAGGACGATTTGATTCTGGTCGCCGGGGCCGGTGGTTTCATTGGGGGCGCCCTGGTCCGTTATTTCCACAACAAGGGATTTACTCGGATCCGGGCCGTCGACAAGAAACCGTTGCCGCTGTGGTATCAGACAACGCCGGGCGTGGAATCGCTGTGCTTGGACTTGAGCGACGAAACCAATTGCCGACGCGCCGCACAGGATGCCGCGGAAATCTACAATCTGGCGGCGGACATGGGCGGCATGGGATTCATTGAGCGGTTTCGGATCGAATGTCTGCGGAGCATTTTGATCAATACACACTTGATTGAAGCTGCCTACCGCGCCGGTACTCGGCGTTACTTCTTCTCTTCGTCGGCCTGTGCCTATAACACCAAGCTCCAGGAAGACGCCAATTGCCGGGCCTTGAAGGAATCCGACGCGTATCCCGCGTACGCCGAACGCGGATACGGCTGGGAGAAGTTGATGTCGGAAATTTTCTGTCAGGAATACTGGGCCGAACGCAAGCTGAAGACGTTCATCGCCCGGTTCCATAACGTTTATGGACCCTGGGGCACATGGGACGGTGGCCGCGAGAAGGCGCCCGCCGCCATTTGCCGCAAGGTGATCGAGGCCAAGGACTCGGGCAAAAAGGAAATCGTAATCTGGGGCGATGGACATCAGACACGCAGTTTCATGTACATCGACGACTGTCTGCGCGGCATCGACACCATCATGCATTTCGACGACCTGATCGCGACACCGATCAACCTGGGCACCAGTGAAATGATTTCGATCAACGACCTCGTCACATTTGTTGAAGAGATCGCCGGGATCAAGTTGCAGCGGCAATACGATCTCGACGCGCCGAAAGGCGTCGCGGGCCGCAACAGCGACAATACGTTTATCAAGAAGATGCTGGGCTGGGAGCCATCCACTCCCATTCGGAAAGGACTTCAACCAACTTATCAATGGATTGAGCAGCAATACCGCGACCGCAAAGCCGGCAGGGAAACGGTCCGGGATGTCCTCTGATGTCGCGACAAAGCGTAACTCGGAGACGATCTTCACAACGGGCAGCCGCTGGCCGTCCGGCCAAAATCACCGATGTCATTGGCGCATTTCCCTACCGCATGGCCTTGGCCGGCGGATGGATCGATCAGCCGTTCATGTCGCGTCACAATCCGAAGCCGCCGGGCTCGATGGTGGTCATCGGGTTGGAACCGACGTTTCCGTGGATGGATCGCTCTGGCATCGCCACCAGCACTCGTCGTGTGGCGCTGCAACGGTGGGACGTTCTCCTGAAGCGCAACCCGGCGGAATTGGTCGAGGAATTGTACGAGGCGGAGAACAAAGGCAATCTCCACGCTTCCGGCTCGCAGGACATGATCGGCCTGCTCTATCCGGGCGTAAACCGACTGGATTACGACTACGCCTACAAAGGCGGGGTCTTTCCGAAGAATATCGAATCCAACAACAATGCGCGAATCGCCCGTTGGTTGGAAAGGGTAATTCAGGTGATTGCTATTGGGCCGCGCCCCGAAGGTTACGATCCCCTCGCTACGAAAAGGCTGAGTCCGCATTGGGTTCAACGTCTGGGTCGAAGTGGCCGGGACTGTTATGACGCCATCCTGAAACGCGACATTGCTGGCTTGGGCGCGTCCATGAACGAATGCATGTTGTGCTGGGAAAACCTATTGCCCAACGTTCTGCGCCATCCCTCGATCAAGCTCGATCTGCCGGCGATCCTGAAGTTTTACCAATCGAAATATCCCGGCGCGATGTATTCCGGGTGCGGCGGCGGGTATCTCTACATCGCCTCCGAGGAACCTGTGCCGGGCGCGTTCCATGTGAACGTCAGGACCAAACCATGAATCTTTCGACATTCAGTGCGATTCAGCCTCTGCCATGAAAACCCCGAGCCGAGTTGTCGTCTCCGGAAGTTTTGACGACCTGCGATCACATCATGTCCGGCTGCTGCAGGAAGCCGCACAGTTGGGAACCGTGCACCTTCTGCTCTGGTCGGATGACATGGTTCGGTCTGTAACCGGCCAACCGCCGAAGTTCCCCGAAGCGGAACGTGCGTATCTGGTGGAAGCGATTCGTTATGTCGAAAAAGTCTGGCCCTTCAATGGACGGCCCGATCCCAATGCGCTGCCTCAACTCGACTTCCTCCAACCCCAAATTTGGGCGGTGGATGAAAATGCTGATACCGAAGCTAAACGAGCATTCTGCAACACGCACAGTCTTGAGTACCGAGTCTTTACCGACAAAGATCTGGTGGGTTTTCCAATGCCCAAGACCGCGCCGTCCGCTCCCGACCGCAAGAAGGTGATCGTCACCGGCTGCTTCGACTGGTTTCATTCGGGCCACGTTCGCTTTTTCGAGGAAGTCTCACAACTGGGCGACTTGTATGTCATTGTCGGTCATGACAAGAACCTGCGCCTGCTCAAAGGCGAGGGTCATCCTGTAGTCCCCCAAAGCGAACGCCTTTATATGGTCGGCTCCGTCCGTCACGTGAAGGAAGCGTTGATCTCGACCGGCCACGGCTGGTTGGATGCCGAACCAGAGATCTATCGAATCAAGCCCGATCTATATGTTGTCAACGAAGACGGCGACAAGCCTGAGAAACGAGAATTCTGCCGGAAACATGGCTTGCAATACGTCATCTTTAAGCGCACGCCGAAAGAAGGATTGACCGGCAGAACGAGCACGAGCCTGCGTGAAAGCGCCGGGTCATCACTATGAAACAAATGCTGGCCGCCAGATTGCATGGACCCCGCGATATTCGGGTCGAACACGTCCCCCACCCCGGCAAACCCGGCCCCGGCGGGGTTTTGGTTCGCGTTGCTGCCACCGGCATCTGCGGCAGCGATCTGCACACATACGCCGATGGACGCATTGGCGACACCATCCTCAAAGCGCCGCTGATCCTTGGACACGAATTTTCCGGCGTCATCGAGGAGATCGGGAGAAACGTGAAACACCTTCGTCCCGGAATGCGCGTGGCGGTCGACCCCGCGCAACCGTGTCACCAGTGCGATCTCTGCCGACGCGATCACCCGCACCTCTGTCGGCGCCTTCATTTCTGCGGTTTGTTCCCGGACAACGGCAGTTTCGCGCAGTACATTCGCGTGCCGGCCAAAACTTGTTTCCCAGTACCGAGATCAGTGGATGACGTTGCCGGCGCGATGTTGGAACCGTTCGGCGTGGCGTTGCATGCCACCAAGCTCGGAAAGATTCAAGAAGGCGACCGCGTGGCCATCCTCGGCGCGGGACCGATTGGCCTGTTACTCATCCAAACGGTCAAACTAGCCGGAGCGCGGAGGATATTCGTCAGCGATCCACTCGCGTACCGGCTCAAATTCGCCAGGAAGTTTGGCGCAAAACCGCTCCCTCGAAGTGCCGAGGTTGACGTGGCCTTTGAAGCGGCATGGGGTGGGGAAGCCATCGAACAAGCAATCGAGATCACACGTCCTGGCGGACGGGTCGTGCTGGTGGGAATTCCGTCGGAAGATCGTTGCACGTTTCGGCATTCGCCAGCACGTCGCAAAGGCCTGACGGTGCTTTTCAGTCGGCGCATGAAACACACCTATCCGCGAACCATACGACTGGCGTCATCGGGCCGCGTGGATTTGCACTCGTTTGTGACCCATCATTTCCCATTGGAACACGCCGCCGAAGCATTCGCGCTCAACGCAAAATATAAAGACAATGCTGTGAAAGTGATGATCCGCCCCTGAAGCGGTCATGTCGTTCTCGCTTGAATGACAGTCCCCCAGGAATCCCACGACCCTGCTTATTTCGCAGAGAACCGAAACGTCGTTCTTTGCGAATAAACTTCGCCGGGGCGTAATATCGCCGACGGGAACTGTGGTTTGTTGACCGAGTCAGGGAAATGCTGCGTCTCCAAGCAAAACGCGGAGTGTTGCCGATAGGAGCGTCCACCTTTGCCCTTGATCGTTCCATCGAGAAAATTACTGGTATAAAGCTGCACGCCCGGCTCTGTGGTGTAGACTTCAAGCGTCCGTCCCGAAAGGGGGTCGTGCACGCGAGCGGCCAAGGATGGCTTCCGGGATACGTGACGGAGAACGTAGCAATGATCGTAACCCTTGGGTTCTCCGTCGAGTTCCGAAAACCGGGAACCGATGGGCACGGCCCGGGTGAAATCCATCGGTGTGCCTTGAACGGACTTGAGTTCGCCGGTCGGGATCAAGGTGTCATCCACGGCCACATACTGATCGGCGGCGATCATCAGTTCATATCCGAGTACATCTCCCGAACCAGCGAGATTGAAATAGGTATGGTTGGTCAGATTGACCGGCGTAGCTTTATCGGTCGTGGCGGTGTATTCGATCTGCAGTTCGTTCTGGTCGGTCAGCATATACACAACGGTGACCGAAAGATTGCCAGGGTAACCTTCTTCCCCATCACGGCTGACATACGTGAATTTCACCGAGGATGCCGTCGTATTGCTGAACTCCCCTTTCCAGTTGGCCTTGTCGAAACCTTTGAGTCCACCGTGCAAATGATTCGGACCGTTGTTGATGGCCAGACGGTATTCGACGCCGTCGAGCGTAAAGCGGCCCTTCGCGATACGGTTGGCGACACGGCCAACGATGCAGCCGAAATACGGGCTGTTCCGCTCGACGTAATCCTCCAACGTGTCGAAGCCCAGCGCCACATCCGCCAGCTTGCCATGCCGGTCGGGCACTTCCAGGGAAACCAACGTCGCCCCGTAGTTCATGACTGCTGCTTCGACTCCATTCACGTTGCTCAACGTGAAAAGCGTCACCTGCGATCCGTCGTTCAGTTTACCAAATGGCTTTTTCTCGATGCTCATCTCAATAGCTCCTCCCGGGATTCTAAAGCCCCGGCAATGCAGCAACACCATCCACAATTTTACAGACGTGAACGGCAAACTTGTCAGCATACCTGGGGCGACTGCGGGGATAACCGGTTTCGACCGCAGTCCTCAAAGCCAGGACACTCCCGGCCTCGACCAGCGCGCCCGCCGCGCCCTTATCTCCGCCGCCGAGCATGCGTTCGCCGAGGACGCCGGGAACGCTGCGGGCAATGTCGCACATGGTTTCCAGTTCCGGACCGGAAATTCTGTAATCGTCACGCAACCCGACTCCGTCTTCGCGAAAAATCCGTCCCACGGTTTCGATGTCGCCGGCCTTCCAAGCTTTCAGCATTTGATAGAACCGTTGTTGCGCGTGGAAGATGTAGTTCAGGCGTTCGCAAAGATGGGGATGGGACACGCCGTACTGCGCCATGATGCGATTGTACAATGCTTCATCGCGGATGTCGGCGAGACAGGAAAAGCCGAATCGCTTTCCGGCAAGCGCCACGAGTTCTTCGCACTCGGCACGGCGAACCTTGTACGTCGACTTTTCCAACCCGGGCCGCACGGTGCCGGTGTCGAGGCTCACAATGCGGAAATCCAGCGCGCTGTTACCCAGCGGCACATAGCGGATCGTCCGGTCCTTCGGATTGTAGTGTGTTCCCCGGCCGGCGCGCGCGAAATAGATCATGATCTGGTCGAGTTTGCCGCAGGGCGAGCCGATGTAATCATTTTCCACTGCCTGCGCCAGGTCCACGACCTTCATCCCGTCTTTGAGTTTGATCCCATTGACCTCAAAAAAAGTGAGGATGAGGTTGAGACACAATGAGGCCGAGCGCGACATGCCGCCGCCGGGAATATTACCGTAAAGAACCGCGTCGAAACCCTTGGTCAGCTTGAACCCTTCGCGGCGGAGAATGAAATCCACGCCATATGGAAAGCGCGCCCAAGTGTCCGAGCTGGCTGCCGATTTCGGCGCCGGCACCCTCCCGAGTTTGAAATCGATGACCCCGTCGTCCGGAAAATTCCCGCTGAAGATCCGGACGTGGTCGGTGCCATTGGGCTTGTAGGCGAGCCAAATGAATCGGTCGGTGCCGACGCCGAACAACTCGGTGCCGTTGTAGTCGCCGTGCTCCACGCCGAGGCAAAACCGCGAGGAGGTGCGGTGGATCTTCCCGCCTTCGACCGGCAGCTTGGTTTGCCCGGCCAGCCGCGCAAGAATCTTTCGGGATTGGAGGTCGGCATCAGTCGGCTTCATGAATCGTCCTAGCCTGCGAAATTATCACAGCCGTGTGGCGCAGGTCGAGTATTGGAAGCGAGTGAAGAAGGGTGGCCGATGAGCGCCTTGTTGATCGGATCCAGCAAGAATGTGCTAGACAAAGCGAAATGCATTTCATAGTAAGAACTTTCAGCGCCCGATGGAACCGACCCCTTTGTCTCGACCATGGAGGAAATTCTTATGCCGAGAATAGAGATGCATGTCGTCGATTACGTCATCTTATGTGTCTATTTCCTGTTCGTTCTGGGAATTGGCTGGGCGCTCAAACGCTACGTCAAGACCGGGGAAGACTTTTTCTTGTCGGGACGGTCGATGCCCGCCTGGATCGCGGGATTGGCGTTCATCTCCGCCAATCTCGGTGCGCAGGAAGTCATCGGCATGTCCGCTTCCGGCGCCAAGTACGGGATTATGACCTGCCATTTCTACTGGGTCGGCGCGATTCCGGCGATGGCGTTCGTGGGAATTTTCATGATGCCGTTTTATTACGGCTCACGAGCGCGCTCGGTGCCCGAGTATCTGAAGATGCGCTATGATGAAAAAACGCGTGGTTTCAACGCCATCTCGTTCGCGGTCATGACGGTGTTCTCTTCGGGCATCTCGATGTACGCGCTGGCCAAGTTGTTCGAGATTCTGCTGGGTTGGAACTTTCACTTCAGTGTGTTCATCTCCGGCATTATCGTGTTGTTGTATATTGTTCTCGGGGGGTTGACGTCGGCGATTTACAACGAGGTGCTGCAGTTCTTCCTCATTGTGCTCGGTTTTCTGCCGTTGGTGCTCTTGGGACTCAAAGACATTGGCGGCTGGCACGGACTGATTCACAAACTGAACGAGGTTTCCGTCAGCAACGGTTTCGCGCCGGGCACGTATACGGAATCCTGGTCGCACATGACGTCCGCCACGGCCAATCCGATGGGTGTGGAATGGTTCGGAATGGTGTTTGGCTTGGGCTTCGTGTTGTCGTTTGGCTATTGGTGTACCGATTTCCTTGTGGTGCAGCGGGCGATGGCCGCCAACTCGATGTCCGCGGCGCGCCGGACGCCGCTGATTGCCGCGATTCCCAAAATGCTGTTTCCTGCGCTGGTGATCCTGCCCGGCATGATCGCCATCGCGATGCACTATCAAACGAAAGGCATGTTCCTGCCGATTGAGAATGGGCAACCGAATTACAACATGGCCATGCCGGTCATGCTGGGCCACTATTATCCGTCGGGCATGCTGGGGCTCGGCCTGACGGCGTTGATGGCTTCATTCATGTCGGGCATGGCGGGCAACGTGACTGCGTTCAACACGGTGTGGACCTACGACATCTATCAAAGCTATATCCGGCCCGGTCAATCGGACCGGCATTACCTCTGGATGGGCCACGTGACGACGGTCGTGGGGATTCTCCTGAGTGTGGCCTGTGCCTATGCCGCAACCCGCTTCAATAACATCCTCGATTTTCTTCAACTCGTGTTTGCCTTCGTCAACGCGCCGCTGTTCGCAACGTTTATGCTGGGCATGTTCTGGCGGAGGGCGACGGGCCATGGCGCGTTCTTCGGCCTGCTCTTGGGCACAGCCGCGGCCGCCATCCATCACGGCTTGACGATTCCCGCGGGCGCGACGGCGGGTATCCACGGCGGCTGGCTCGGCACCATTATTCACACCTATCCCAGCGACATGGCGCAGAACTTTTGGACCGCCATTTTCGCCTGGACGGTCTGCTTTGTGGCAACCATCGTGATTTCGTTAGCGACCAGAAAGAACAAGACCAACGACCAACTTAAAGGGCTGGTGTACTCGCTGACACCCAAGATCAAAGACCATGACGTGCCGTGGCACAAACAGCCCGCCATGCTCGGTCTCATCGTCATCGCCGGTGCGGTCGTGCTAAACATCATCTTCTGGTAAAGGAGAATCCGTATGAAACTCGACATTCGTATGCCCATGGGAGTGATGTTCGTACTGGTGGGCGCCATCCTGACGATATTTGGTTGGGTGACGTCCTCCGATGCGGCCCTCTATCGCCGTTCACTCGGGGTGAACATCAATTTGATCTGGGGCATCGTCCTGTTCGCCCTTGGCGTGGTCATGGTGATTTTGGCGCGCCGGGCCATGCAGCGCGATGCCGAATCAACGACGGCATCGCGCAAAGGAAAGAACGAACCCTCGGCGGTCTCCTAACCATGGGAACCAGCTCATGAAGCCATTCCACTGGATGTATGCGGCGGCAGTTGTGGCCGTATTGTTCACGAGTTGCGGCAAACCAGAGCCACGAGGCCAGGCAGAAGCCAAACCGAAAAAGAAACTCCGCCTCGCGTTCGTCACCAACAACGCGGCGGATTTCTGGGCCATTGCCCGTGCGGGCTGCGAAAAAGCCGCCTCGGAACTTCCGAATGTCACGCTGGAATTCCGGATCCCTTCGGACGCCACCGCTGCGACCCAGAAGAATATTGTGGAGGACCTTCTCGCCAATGGTGTGGACGGCATTGCCATCAGTCCGATTGATCCCGCCAACCAGACGCTGCTGCTAAACGACGTCGCCAAACAGGCCCTGCTAATCACGCAGGACAGCGATGCACCGCAAAGCGATCGCGCCTGCTATCTTGGCACCGATAATGTGGCGGCAGGCCGGCAAGCCGGTGAATTGATCAAGCAGGCGCTGCCGCAAGGCGGCAAGATCATGGTCTTCGTCGGGAACATGGCCGCCCAGAATGCCCGTGATCGCCTCGCAGGCATCAAGGAGGCTATTCAAGGTACTCATATCCAGATCCTCGACGTGCGCACCGACGACACCGATGCCGTGCGGGCCAAGGCCAACGCGTTGGACACCATCGTAAAATACCCAGACGTGGCCTGCCTCGTCGGTCTCTGGAATTACAACGGCCCAGCCATTCTCAATGCGGTCCGCGATTCGGGCAAGATCGGACAAATCAAAATCGTCTGCTTCGATGAAGATGCGGAAACCTTGGCGGGAGTAAAGGACGGGGCGATTTTCGCCACCGTCGTCCAGCAGCCCTACGAATTCGGCTACCAAGCGATCCAATTAATGGCCAAGGTAATCAGCACCGGCAACAGGTCGTTGATCCCTGCGAACAAGAAAATCATCATTCCCACATTGGCCATCAACAAGGACAATGTGGACGCCTTCGCGGCGAAGCTGAAGACGCTCCGCGGCCACTAACCCTCGACCATGAGCGCGACGTTGCTGGAGTTGCGCGGCATCAGCAAACGGTTCCCCGGCGTCGTCGCGCTGGACTCGGTCGACCTCGAAGTCGGCGCTGGTGAAGTGGTGGCGTTGATCGGCGAGAATGGCGCCGGCAAGTCCACGCTGATGAATATCTTGGGCGGCGTCCATCAGGCCGATGCCGGCACGATTCGCTTCGATGGCCAGCCAGTGGCGATTCGGTCTGTGTCCGATGCCTTCGCACTCGGCATCGGGTTCATTCACCAAGAGCTCAACGTCCTCGACAATCTGGACGTGGCTGCCAACATTTTCATGGGGCGCGAGCCGACGTGGGGCGGACTGTTGCGCTTGATCAACCGTGGTGAGATCAATCGCCAGTCCGAGCGGCACTTGAAGCGGCTGGGGCTTACGGTTTCTCCAAGTGCGCCGTTGCGCGAATTGTCGCTGGCTCAGCAACAAATGGTGGAAATCGCCAAGGCTTTGTCGCAAAACGCCCGCCTGCTCATCATGGACGAGCCAACCAGTTGCCTGACGACGTCTGAAACGGAGCGACTCCTGGCCAAGATCAAAGAACTGCGCGCCGAAGGCGTGAGCATCATCTATATCACCCATCGGCTGACGGAGGTCGGTGAGTGCGCCGACCGGGTGGTGGTCTTGCGCGATGGCAAGAATGCCGGCTCGCTCCGCCGTGAAGAGATTACTCACGACAACATGGTGCGGTTCATGGTAGGGCGCGATCTCCAGAATTTTTACGTCCATTCCAAGGTACAAAAGCAGGCGGACTATTTCAAGGTACGCGGCTTGCGCACTCGAGCCCATCCACGGTGCTCGGTGAACTTTACTGTCGCCGCCGGCGAAATTCTCGGCCTAGCCGGATTGGTCGGCGCCGGTCGCTCCGAATTGGCGCAAGCCATCTTTGGAGTGGAACTGCCACTGGAAGGCGAGATTCTCATTGACCGAAAACCGGTGACGATCCGCCACTCGCGGGATGCGATTTCTCACGGCCTTTATCTGGTGCCCGAGGATCGGCGACGCACGGCTCTCATCACCGAGATGGCCGTTGTCGAAAACATTACATTGCCGGGCCTGAAGCGTCTGACGAAATGGGGTTGGATCAATGGCCAACAGGAGACTGACATCGCCGCCAAACAATGCACAGCGCTGCGTGTCAAAACTCCTTCCGTCCAAACGAAGGTGATGAATCTCAGCGGCGGCAACCAGCAGAAGGTCGTTCTTGCCAAATGGCTCGCATTGAATCCTCGCGTGCTGATCTTCGACGAACCGACGCGCGGAATCGACGTGGGCGCGAAAGCCGAAATCTACAGGTTGATGCGCGACCTGGCCGAAAACGGAGTCGCCATCATCATGATCAGTTCGGACATGGAAGAAGTGCTCGGCGTCAGTGACCGCGTGGCAGTAATGCACGAGGGACGTATCGCGGGAATCTTGGAGCGCAGCCAATGCACCGAAGAAGCGATCATGCATCTGGCCGTGGGCCAGACCAAGCAAACCGAGGCGGCATGAAAAAGGAAATGGGAGTTGCCGTATTGCTGGTTGTCCTTTGCGCGATCGTGGCCATTCTGAACCCACGGTTTCTCGGAACGGCAAACCTGCACAACATGGCCCGACTAATCGGCATGTTCGGTATTTTCAGCATCGGCTCCGGCTTGGTGATAATCACGGGCGGGATTGATCTGTCGATCGGCTCGATGTTCGCTCTGCAGGGTGTGTTGCTGGCAATTATGCTGCGACAATGGCATTGGTTTTGGGCGGCGGCGGTGCTGGCGATTATCGTGGGCACGATGGGATTGGGTTCGATTCATGGGTTCTTGATTACGAAAGCGCGGCTTCAACCGTTCATTGTGACTTTGTGTGGACTTCTATTTTATCGCGGCCTAGCCCGTTACATTGCCAACGACGAGACCAAAGGTTTCGGTAGCGAACAGTTCGGCCCCCTACGAACGCTGGCCACGGGTGAGGTGTTCTCGGTCCCGATGCCGTTCATCGCCTTGCTCGTGATTGCCGTCGTGATGTGGATCGTGCTGCATCGCTCGGTTTATGGACGTTATCTCTTCGCCGTGGGACACAATGAAGAGGCGGCACGCTATGCCGGCATCAACAGCCGCACCATCGTGGCCAGCGCCTATATCGTCGCCGGCGCGCTGACGGGCGTCGCTGGAATCCTTCTCGCGTTCTACACCAACTCGATCTCGCCTTCGACGCACGGAAGCTTCTACGAATTGTACGGTATCGCCGCGGCCGTACTCGGCGGCTGCAGTCTGCGGGGCGGCGAAGGCTCGATCCTTGGCATCGTCATCGGCACCGCTCTGCTGCAGGTGTTGCAGAACCTTGTCAATCTTCTCGGGATTCCCAGTTCGCTGAATTTCGCGGTGATGGGCGCAGTGATTTTGATCGGGGTGCTGGCCGACGAACTTCTGGCGTCCCGGCGGCGTTCGCGCCAGATGAATATCGTCGCAAACAGATGAGGCTCACCAGCGCGGACGCACCAAAACACCACAGAAGGAAGACTGCGCCAAAAACTCCGACAATCTGCGCTTGTGTTCGCAGGAACGCCGTGGCAAAGCAAGGAGCGTGAGAGAGCTTCGATGGCCGGTGATCGGCGCAGCCCTGGTGCTGATCGTATTAACCGGGATTGCGTATGCGCCGGCGTTCCGCGGCGACTTCGTCTACGACGATACCTATTACATTCGCGACAACCCGTTCCTTAAATCCGCCGACGGACTGCGTCGGATCTGGTTCACGACCGAGTTCCCGGATTATTTTGCGCTGTCCACCACCTCGTTTTGGCTTGAATGGCGGCTGTGGGGCCTTCGTCCGCTCGGCTATCACGTCACTAACGTGGTGCTTCAATGCGTCAACGCGCTGTTGCTGTGGCTGTTACTGCGGCGACTGAAAGTGCCCGGCGCATACTTCGCGGCGCTCGTGTTCGCTTTGCACCCGATCAACGTCGAGTCGGTGGCCTGGATCAGCGAGCGCAAGAACCTGCTTTCGCTCCTGTTCGCATTGCCCACGACGCTCGCGTTCCTGCGCTGGCATGATACGCGGCGACGTCCCTGGTATGCTGCGGCATTGGCCGCGTTTGCGTTGGCGCTGCTCAGCAAATCAGCGGTCGTCATGTTACCGGTCGTGTTGCTGCTGATCCTCTGGTGGCGAGACAAGCAAGTGCATCGGCAAGATTTGATCGCAACGATTCCGTTCTTTGCGCTGGCGCTCGTGATGGGGATTGTCGCGATGTGGTTTGATTGGCATCACAGCGTGGCGGGCGAGGTCGTCCGGAACGACAGCCTGCTCGCCCGATTGGCCGGAGCCGGTTGGATTGCGTGGTTTTACATCGGGAAGATGTTGTGGCCGACCAATCAATCGGTCATCTATCCCCGCTGGCAATTCCAGGCGCATTCGATCCTCGCCTGGATGCCTCTCTTCGCCTTGGCCGTCATGTGTCTACTACTACGGAAACGCCGTGGCGCGCTCGTGGCCGTGCTGTGCTACCTGGTGTTGCTGTTTCCGTTTCTCGGGTTTTTCGATATTTCCTTCATGGCGTACTCGTACGTGGCCGATCACTGGGCGTACGTGGCATTAATCCCGATCATTGCCGGTGCTTGCGCCGGAGCAGCATTATTGGCGGCGCGCTGGCGCTGGGTGCCGGCGGCGGCTTGCGCGATTGTCGCTGTTCTGGGTTTCGGCACCTGGTGCCGGGCGCACGTTTGGTGCGATGAGGAAACGTTGTGGCGCGACACACTGCAAGAGAATCCGACCGCCTGGATGGCGCACAATAATCTCGGGAACGTGTTGCTGTCCGAAGGCCACGTCGAAGCGGCAGCAGCCGAATATCGCGAGACCGTTCAGCTCAAGCCCGATTACGGCAATGCTCATTACAATCTCGGGATCGTGAATTTTAAGCGCGGAGAATTTGAAGAAGCCATCCGCCAATTCCGCGAAGCGGTTCGACTAAAACCGCGATCCGCCGAAGCGCACAACAATCTCGGTGCGGCATTGGTCAACGTCGGGCACACCAACGACGCGATTGCGGAATTCAAGGTGGCGGCCGGGCTGGCGCCCAACTGGACTGAACCCCGCGATAACCTGGCGCGGTTGCGTTGACGGATGAAATTCCTCAAGCTCCTGATTGCCGTTTTGCTGTTGCCGGCGTGCGTGGCGCTGACGATTACCGGCTGGCAGTTGGCCCGGCAACTGTCTTTTGCCCCGCACGCCCTCACGGACCGCACGTTGTGGGCGTTCGCGGCGGGGTATGGACTATGGCTGGTCGTGTTCGCCACCCTCCCGAAACCGATGCGCACGTACGTGCTCGGGCACGAGCTGACCCATGCGTTATGGGCGCTGCTGATGGGCGCGCGGGTCGGCGGATTGAAGGTGAAGAAGACCGGCGGACAGGTGCGCACCAGCAAGATCAACTGGTTTATTACCTTGGCCCCGTACTTTTTCCCATTCTACGCGATGCTTTTTATCGCGTTGTTTTTTCTGGCACATGCGATCTGGCACTTCGATCACTTCCTGTGGATCCTGTTTTTTCTGGTCGGGCTCGGCTGGAGCTTTCACGTGACCTTCACGCTGATGATGTTGTTGACTGTAAAACAAACAGACGTTACCTCGCAAGGCGTGTTGTTCTCTGCGGTGGTCATCTACTTCATGAATCTGTTGGTGATGATTCTCACGGCGACGGCCTTGTCGCATTCCATTACATTCCTTGCGGTTGGACAGTCATTGGCGGGTACTTTGGCTTCCGCGTATGCTTGGACTCTCGACAAGCTTGCCTCCTTGTGGCAAGATGCGTTCGCATTCGTGCGGCACGCATCACATCACTAATTGCTCCACCACAGACGCCATGAATTTCACCGAACTTTTGGGATTACAGCAGATCGTGCCGCGTCTTTCCGCAACGGACCGATGGGCGGTGATCGATCAATTGATCGACGTGCTCGTGCGCACCGGCAAAATTCGCGCCGAGGACCGGGAAACCGTCCGCAAAGCGGTTAAAGATCGCGAGACCACCAAGACGACCGGCATCGGCTACGGCATCGCCCTGCCGCACGCCAGCGTCGGCTGCATTCAGGACGTGGTTGCGGCCTTTGGACGTCCCGTGCAAGGCGTCGATTTTCAGGCACTGGACAATCAACCCGTGACGATGTGCGTGCTGTTTCTCACGCCGCAGGGACAATTTCAAAAGCATCTGGTCACGCTTTCGACGTTTGCCCGTCTCCTGAGCAACAAGGAAATCCGCCAGAAGCTCGAAGCGGCGCAGAACCCCGAAGAAATTCTCGCCATCTTTCGTGCCGCAGCCTAAGCTCCCGCGTCATGTCCTCCGCGCCTGAGATGATTGCCGAGGCCGTCGAACGCGCTCTCGGCGCGCCGGCGATGATTCGTCCCTGCGCCGATCCGAAATTCGGTGATTACCAAGCCAATGGCGTGATGGCCGTTGCCAAGCAGCGGAAAGAGAATCCGCGCGCCCTGGCCGAAAAGGTCATGGGCCAACTGCAGCTTTCCGAGGTTTGTGAACCACCGACTCTTGCCGGCGCGGGGTTTATCAATTTCCGACTCAAACCTGCATTTGTGGCGCAGCAGCTTTCTCGCGTTGCGGCAGACAGCCGACTCGGTGTCCCCGTTGTCGCCAGGTCCAAAACGATTGTGATCGATTTCAGTTCGCCGAACGTTGCCAAGCCGATGCACGTCGGCCATATTCGTTCGACGATTATCGGCGATTGTCTTGCTCGCGTCCTGCGTTTTCTCGGCCACCAGGTCATTACCGATAACCACATTGGCGACTGGGGCACACAATTCGGCATGCTCATTGTGGGTTGGAAGAAATTCCGCGACGACGCGGCGTTGGCCAAGGATCCCATTGGCGAACTGGAGCGGCTCTATAAGTTCGTTAACGGTCGGGAAGATTTGCGGGACGAAGCCAAAGCCGAATTGGTCAAGCTACAGAAGGGGGACGCGGAAAATCGTGTCATCTGGCAGAAGATCATCGATCTGTCGAAGCAGGAGTTCGAGAAAACCTATCGGCGACTCGGCGTGAATTTCGACCACACGCTCGGCGAAAGTTTCTACAATCCGATGCTGAAGGGCATTGTTGAAGATTTGAAACAGACCGGCATTGCCCGTGAAAGCGAAGGCGCCATCTGTATTTTCTTTGAGGATGATCCGGAACTGAAAAATGCCGCGCCGCTCATTATCCAGAAGGCCGACGGGGCCTTTCTCTACGGCACAACCGATCTGGCGACGCTTAAGTATCGCATCAACCAATGGCATCCAGACGAAATCATTTACGTCACCGACCCTCGGCAGCAACTGCATTTCAAACAGGTCTTCGCGGCGGCGCGGAAATGGTGGAAAAAGATTCCCGATTTGCGGCACGTTTATTTCGGCTCGATCCTTGGCGAGGACGGCAAACCGTTGAAAACCCGCGAGGGAACGCCGGTCAAGCTCGGCGATCTGCTGGATGAAGCGGAGGAACGAGCGCTGGCGGTCGTCACGGAGAAAAATCCAGAATTACCAGTGGAAACGCGGAAACAAATCGCTCGGGCAGTGGGAATCGGCGCGGTCAAGTATGCCGACCTTTCGCAGAACCGGACAACCGATTACGTATTCAGTTGGCCGAAAATGCTGGCGATGACCGGTAACACGGCTCCATACATGCAGTATGCTTACGTTCGCGTTCAAAGCATCTTTCGGAAGAATGCCGCTCAATGTCGGAGCGTTCTGCCGGGCGCGACGAATGAAGACCACGCCTCGAAAGGCGCTGCCACAATTACCCTCGCTCACCCTTCCGAACTCGACTTGGCCAAACACATTCTGCGCTTTCCAGAGACCCTTCAGGCCCTCGCTGACGACGACAAGCCCAATTGGCTGACGAGTTATCTCTACGATCTGGCAGGTAAATTCAGCGCGTTCTACGACAATTGTCCCGTGCTGCAATCCGAAGAACCCACCCGTTCTTCGCGTCTCACGCTCTGCCGGCTCACAGCCGATGTCATGAAGCATGGGTTGAACCTGCTCGGCATCGACGTGATCGAGCAGATGTAGATAAAAAATTTTTCCGGATTCGCATTTTTTCGCACGGTTTTCTCTTTTGATGAACTGATCGACTGGTGGCGGGCGAGCTTGGTGCGGGAAGAAAAACCGTGGGCAGTGTTTCTATCCTTTACCCCGACATCATGGGAGCGAAATAAATGGAACGGTGGTGCTGTAGCCGCAGGCTTTACGCCTGCCTTCGCATCCATACCGGCGTGTTGTTTTGCGAATGGTGCAAGACGTAAACGCTGCGCTTACAGTTTTCACTGAAGCCGTCAAAGCGGCCATCGGTGCTGAGCTGTGCACCGTCAAAGTTATGACATATGAGACGCGATCACTTTTTTCTCGCCAGTTGACTTCCATCTGGTGCGATTGTTATCCTCACACTCCGCACCCAGAATTGGTAAGCGGAGTTACAGTATGCAATACCGAATTTTTGGTCCGGTTGAATTGCCGCGTAATGAATATGGACTACTTACGCGCGATGCGGGAGCCAAAGCTGAGTTCTGGAATTACGTTGATGGCTTCGTACCAAGCCTCTCAGAGGCCTGCGGCTGCTATGTTATCTCAGTGCGAAGTGTTGTCTGGTATGTTGGCGTTGCCGCCCGCCAGCCATTTAAGCGAGAATGTTTCGCTCCTCATACGATCACGAAAATTGATGAGGCTATCTCACGAGGCAAAGGTAACGCGATGCTGCATTTTTTGGCTAAGATTACTCCACAAGGTCGATTTGCTCACCCAAGTCCAAATGGACACAGAAGCGCCGCTATGCTGGAGACCCTGTTTATTGGAATTGGCCTGCAGCGCAATGAGCATCTGCTCAACAAAAGCGATACCGCGATTTTGCGAGAAATAGTCGTGCCTGGTTTCTACAATAGCCCACAAGGATCGGCCAGAGCATCAAGCGTCCAAGCACTGAAGCGGGTCATGGGCGTTTGAAATCGTCATTAGGATCAGCTCTATAAAATGTAAACCTGCACGCCGGTGTTACAGACTACCGAGTTGTACCTGCTTCCCACACTCACCCCGACGAGGACAGGATTACTCCGGTTTTAGAACATCTGGCGCCATCTCTAGGATGTCTCGTGCAAGTTGCTCCGTAATATCGACACAGGAAACTTTCTGTCCAAGGCCCGAACTCAGGATGGTCACAGGGTTAACGCTACCGGGTATCTGTTCCGTGAAAACACTTGAGCGACTAATCGTGCTAGTTACCGAATCAACAAGACGCTTTCGTTTAAGCAGTAAAGGTGGCGAGGTGTTCTGTAGCAGACTCACAGGTTTAACACCTATGAAGCCATGCTTATTCTCACGAGCGAGTTGCTTATTCGCTTCTCTTTGCATCGATTCGCTTCTTCCATTCAAGTAGAGGTCTTCGTCGCATCGTGGAATTGGCCAATCATCAATAAATGGGTGAACTGTGAAAAGCGGATACTCAGATGCATCAATTAACTCTAGGATCGATCCGAGCAAACATTCGCAAAGCATGTGGCTGTGCAGAGTCTGAGGAATCTTTCTTTCGCGGACGCCTGCTTCGCGTCTTGCTCGGATGCCCATCCGGACAACATTCCCTGCCCGTCCGTAAGCTTCGACAACGTTCCTCAATCTATGGCTTTTAAGATTTGCATATCGGGCGTAGATGGCCACGGGCTGTGCCGACAATACCCGCGCTAATTTCAGGGACGTAGAATGCCCGAGTTCATTGTTCTTCCGCGGAGTTTTGTTGGACAGAGCCGCCAATTTATCGCAAGCCGCAAATATGGCGTCTTCGTCTGCTTGTTCATACCTTACACAAACACCCAAGAAGTGGCAGCGTTCGGCGTTTGGGCTAAACGATGGCGTACCGCATTCATCGAAAAGCAATATAATGTTTTTAGGACAAGCGATAATTGCTAACATGGCATGTCCAATCTACCAGCGTACGCGTGAGCCAGCAACCACAGCTAAATCATTGGGGCGCACCTCTAAAAAACGTAAATCTGAACACCCGGATTTACAGACTTTATTGCCCCCTCCTTACCCCCTGCCGGCAAAGGCTTCGTTGGGGCGCAAATCTCGTTTTTCTGTAATCTATGATTGTGTAGTCGGAGTCACACGGGCACGCGGATGTACGACCACACTCGACACAGGGCGGCATTGCGTTTACAGTTCCGTCGTCACGGTGATGGCAAGTAAACATTTTTCGAGGAGCAAATCATGACTGGCATCGAAACTCTTCAAGTATCCGACGAAGTGCAATTCAGCAGGGATTGCGAAGGCACCCAGATTCCCAGTGGCATGCGGATCGTTGTACCCAAGGGCACGACGGCGTACGTAGGCCAAACCCTCGGCGGCAACGTCACCCTGCAAGTGCCGACAGTAGGCCTGGTGCAGATTGCCGGGCGAAACCTTGACGCGCTGCTCAAGGACGGCGTGCCCGTTGCCGAACCATCGGCATCAGCCGATGCCGGCGCCGAAGAACACAAAGGACCCGCTGACGAGAAGGCGTTGTGGGAAGCGATGAAACAATGTTACGACCCCGAAATCCCGTGCAACGTCGTTGATCTCGGCCTGATTTACGATGTGAAAACCACACCCGCACCGACCGGCCGCAGCCGGGTCGATGTGAAAATGACGTTGACCGCGATGGGTTGTGGCATGGGACCCGCGATTGCTGCACAGGTACGTGACCGGTTGCTCGAAGTGCCGGGCGTTGAAGAAGCCGACGTGCAGATCGTCTGGGATCCACCGTGGAACCAAAGCATGATTACCGACGACGGCAAGAAACGACTCGGCTTGTGGTGAGCGAAGAGCGCATCCTGATACCACCACCGAGAAATGCCGGAAACTGTAGGCCGCTTCTGCGAAGCGGCGCTCTGGGTGGGATTGACAGCCGCCGACTCACAGAGTCGGCCTACAATGGCGGCAGTGCTCAGATGCAGCCGTGAGCGAAGTCATCATCTAGTGCGCCACTGGCACTTGCTCGCTCGTCACGGATTTTGTAAGACTGACCTGTTTTCGACGAAGCGCCGCGAAGCCAACCAGCGATAATTCCACGACCACAAACGCCGCGACGTATCCAAACCCGCCCACGCCGAAACCGTAGCTGTGTAATCCCTTGCCCAGCACGAAGTTCACGCCGTACCAGGCCATCAACACCGACAGGAAACACACCACGCTGGCCACCGAGAGTGCAAAGTTGCTCAACCACCCGGCCAGTCGCCCGTGCAATGGAATCAGATAGCTGACAAGCGCAATCAACGCCCACGTTTCTTTCGGGTCCCAACCCCAGAACCGTCCCCAGGCATAATGCGCCCAGATGCCGCCGAGAATTGTGCCGGCCGCCAGAAACAGCACGCCGATTTGCATCGCCCGATAAACGAAGTTCTCCAACTTGGCGATGGTTGGTCGGGACGATGGTGAAAACACGTAGTAGCCCAACGCGATGTGTCCCACGGCCATCGCCACCGCAAACGCCGCATAGCCAAGCGTAATCGTCGGCACGTGGATGCTCAGCCAGAAGTTATCGCGCAGAACCGGCACCAGCGGCCCGATGCTTGGATCGAGCACGGCGGGAAATTGATCGGCCAACAACAGCATCAGGACCGACAACGGTGCGACAGCGACGACATAGTAGCGCGGACGATAGATGAGTTCGAGGATCAAAGCGAAAAACGCGGCGCCAAAACTGACCCACACCACCGATTCGTACATGTTCGTGATCGGCGGTCGTCCCGAAATCATGATCCGCAAATAAAAACCGTAGGCATGGACCACTACACCGGCGATGAAGGCAGCCACGCCCAGCCAGTAAACCCACGGTTTTCGCGAGCGCCACGTCGCCAACAGCCACACGAACGCCGCCAGATAAAGCATCCACGCCTTGCGGAACGGGTGAAACGAATTGTAATGAACCTCGCGCTGAAGGGTTGTGAATTCAGGATAAACCGTCGGGCTCAGCGATGCCAGGAAAGTGCGGAGTTGTCCGGACGCAGTGGCGAACGCACCTGGATCGCGCTGCAGATAGGCTGTGGACAGCGCTTTGAAAATGGTCTGCAATTCCGCTTCCTTATCACCGCTGTAATATTTCGCTATATCTGTCACCGGCACCCAGGCGCCTTTCGGATCGCTCGGATGCGGGACGACGGCCAGCCTGTCCGGGCCGACCGCCTCGACCAGAGTAGCCAGACGCTGCTGGAGATTTTGCGCTTCGCGCTCTTCATGCGTCAGGTCGACTTTTTGTTTCCCCTGTTCCTTCTCTGAAATGTGCGCGATCATTTCCTGAAACTGCGGGGTCGCAATCTGGTTATAGTTGAAATAGGTCTGATCGGCCGGCAGCCCGAGTTTCGCCTTCAGCGATTGGAATTTGAGCAGGATGATCGGCACCTTCGACCAATCGCGCGTCTGCAGCCACATCGACACCATCACGTCCATCGCCGGCATCTTGCGACCGCTTTCTGGATCGGTGAACGTTTTCTTCCCGGTCAACTTCTCCACTGTCTCGATGGCCACCGTGTCCAGCGGCTTTTTCCGTCCGTCCTTTTGGACGGCAATGTATTTGAGCGCGGTGAAATCCAGGTCGTCGGCGAAGGCACCAGGCACAATGGGCAGCAAACAAAGCAATGTCATTCCGAGCAAGGCGAGGAATCTCTGTTGTTTCCGCCGCCGTCGCTCCGCAGAACCGTTGCCATTATTGTAGTTCAACTTCACGCCGTCACCGCCTCTCTCGTTTCTCGTTCCTTGCCTTTCCCTCTTCTTCTTTCCGCTCTCGGCTTTTCGTTCTCCTCCCGTTTCTGCAACCATCCGCGTCCCCAAAACATCAGCGCAATGCCGCCGATGATCAGTATGGCACCCGTCCAGGTCAGGTACGCCATCCACATCGGGTCTTTTTTCACTTGCAACGCGGTGTACTTCAGATCGTTCGGGTTCCACGAGGCTTGCGAAAACTTGTAGCCTTTGAACCAGGCGGGGTGATTCATCCAGATCGATGCGCGCTGCGTCAAACCACGCACGTCGTCGCGGAAGATCACCTTGCTCGTCCAACCGGCCACGTCCGTACTGCCCTCATCGCGTTCGACAATGAAATCTTCCAGTTCAACCGTGAACGGCAATTGCATGGAATCCCAGCCATACATCACGTCCACGGTCTTTCCGCCCACGATCAGGGCCACCGGTTGACCGAACCGCACCCAGGCCGACTGTTGTTGATCGCCAGAGTGCGCGGTTACTTGCAGAGCCGGCCAATTTGCGTCGGGAACGGCGGTCGCCGGTTCGATCCGGTCCGCCGCGATCGCGTTGGCGACGAATTTGACCGGGGTGAATTCAAAATCCATCCAGCCGGTCGCCACCGGTTCGCCCACCTTCACGGGACCCGACTTGAAGCCCTCCTTCGCTGTGACCGCGTAATGCAATGTTCCATCCGGTGCCAGAACCACGGTTATCACGCCGCTGGGTTGTTTCGGCGTGGCGCCACTGAGCTGGACCTGTGCGCCAATGCTATTTCCTTTGATGACGCGAATGATCGGATCTCCTTTTCCTGTCGCGAAAACGAACTGCCGTTCCTCGTCTTCGCCCCGGCTGAGGATGACCACTGCGGCGGGATTGTTCGGCTCGTTGGAGGCGGTCGCCGGTTTGTGATTCTCATCCAACTTGAAGTCGGGCCAGTAACCGGCGATGTGGGCGCTCACATCGGTGTCACCGAGTCTGAGAGGCTTGTCCACGTTTTTAGCCGCGTTGAAACCGAAATCCTTTCCGTCCACCCGAATCGTGATGGTTGGCTCCTGGCTGCCGTTTTCGGGTGGGGCCAGCAGATTTTTCACTTCGGCCTCGTTCTTCGCCACGACAAACTCGAACTGCGCCGGACCAATGCTCGCATGGTTCCGTTCGGGCGACGCGGCCAGCAGCCAATCAGACACGTCCTGCCCGGCCATGTCGCTTTTCAACCTGAATTGCAGCGCCGGATTGAATTCCTCGCCACCGTCTTTCACGAGTTGCGTCACCCGTGTATTGGGCAAAAACTTGTCGAGCGTCAGCCGTAAATCTTTTTCGACCCGAATGGCAGCGGGTTTGACGGTATCGTTGTTGTTGATGCGCAGGACGGTCTGGGATCGCCCGCCGGTCTCCGGCACTACCACTGTCAGGGCTTGGTCGTCGATCCGCACCAGGTTGGACGGCGGATCGCCCACGCGCCGTTCCATCATCCCTTCCGTGCCGTAATGATACGCCGCGCTGCATCCGCCCAGGAGAATGATAATGCCGGCGTGCGTGATGACAAATCCCACGTGGCGGCGCTTCCACGGCCAACGCGTCAGCGCTGCCGCCGCCACATTGATGGCCAGCAGCGCCATCAGCCCGTTAAACCACCAACTGCGGTACACGACCTCGGCGGCCACGCGTGAACTTTCGCGGGATTCGAGAATCGTGCCCGCGGCCATCCCCATCGCCAATAATAGCAATACGACGACCGCCAGCTTGAGCGAGCCCAATAATCTCAGAAGCCGATTTTGCATTGCGAACCCGACGCCATCTTACCACTGGCGCGCAACGTTACACAAGCGCACCGACAAGTCAACGCACGGTGGTTGCATTACCCCAGAGAAATACCCGTGGACGCCGAGGTTTCTACTGGACAAGGCGGATGCGGTAATAACCTGCGGAAGTATTGGTGGCGGCGCCGAGGTCGAGGAAATTGGTGGCGGTGCCGACGGTGTTGGTGACGATGAAGATGTCGGAGAAATTGGTGCTGTAGCTACCGGTCGCGCCCGAGGTGAACTGTAACGCGTTGGTACGATCGGCTCCCATTGACCAGGTGATGCGCAGATTGTTGCCTTCGGGCACAATCGACGTGATACGGAAGGCCGAGGCGGTATTGGTCGGATCAGTGCCCGCGAGAAATTCGGCAAGATTGTTCTGGCCGTCGCCGTCGGGGTCGGCGGTTGCGGTGGCTGAGCCATTGGTGCTGCCAAAGTATTGAATTTGCCAGGCTTGGAACGTCGTGAGCGATGTAATGTAACCCGCCTGGAAATTGGTGCTGACGCCGTCGGAGCCGCTGACGACGAGCGTGACGTTGTACGTGCCGGCCGCGTAGGTGTGGGCCACGACATTGGTGGTGATATTGGTCGTGCCACCGTCGCCAAAGTCCCAAAATCGATTGGTGATGCTACCCGTCGAGGTGTCACTGAAGGTCACGTTGAGCGGTGCGGTGCCGGCCGTCGGGCTGCCGGTAAAGCTGGCCACGGGTGGAGTCGCGCCGGTAAGGAAGTTGTAGACGCTCGCGTAATCGCTCGCCGCGCAGACCTTGCTGATGCCCGCGCCGACTGTAGCGAGCGAACCGTTCTTGCTTTCTGTCAGAATCAGCGATTGTAGAATCGTAGCCGGCGTAATGCCAGAGCCGCCACTAGCCGTCAGGTATGGCGTCTGTTGGTCAAGCACGCCGCTCGTCGGGCTGACGTAAACGATCGTGTTCGTGCCCAGGGGGTCGGTACGGAGAATCACGCGATATGAAATGCCGTAACTGAGCCGGGTCGTGCCAAACACAAATGGAGCCGCAGGCTCGTCGGTGGTCCGCGCTCCCAAGACATAGTTTGTGTTGCCGCTGTCGCCAGCCTTGGCCGTCAGTTGGTAGGTGGCTATCGCAGTATCGTCGGTCGGACTAACCAGCGCCATGAAATATGACGGAGTACCACTATCCGCGATGGGTGCGTTGGTAACGTTCACCACCATGCCCGCAAACACCGTAACGTTCGTCGTCAACTGGAAGTCCTTCAAGACATCCGGCTTGATCGCCATTGAGCCGCCAGGAATCCAAGCGACTCCTCCGCCGATTTGAATCGATGTGGCGGCCAGCCTGGAAACAAGGAAATTATCCACGCGATCCGTACCGGTCGACCCGACATTTCCGCCGCCCGCGTTGGTGGTCGAATTGTCAACGAGGCGGAAATACACGGTGGATTGATTCTCGATTGCGGTGATGCTGCTGAGGTCAGCGGTATAATGATCGGCCGGCTCGTAGATGTTGAAATTCCAAGCATAGCGTACACCGTTGGAAACGTTGGCGTTTACGGAGTACGCGTTTATCGTTGCAAACGTTGTGCCGTTGGTGCTCCACTGGAGCAGAAAATCGCGCGGGCCGGTGCTGCTGCTGACTTGATCCCAATCGAGCTTGATGCCGGCGATTCCCAGAGTGCTCACCTGGAATTGGAAGAAGTCGCCCACGCCCCAGTGATTCACGCTCCAGGAGCTTGCCGAACCGTTCCCCGAGACCGCGGTCCAAGCCGAAGAAGCATTCGCATGCATTCCCGACGCGACACCGGAGCCAACGTCAGCCGCAATGTCCCCAACGACGGTCGTTGTCATGCCCGCGTAGGCATTTGTGCTGTCGCCCTCGAAAGTCCACAGGACATTCGTGATGCCTGACTCCTGCCATTCCGACTGTCCGACGAGGTCGCCCGAGCTAAAGCTGCCAAAGTCGTCGAAGAATCCGAAGTTAACGACGTCGAGACTCACGTCGCGCACGGCGTCGCCGCCGTGATTGGTCGTGTTGGTGAATCCGAGCTCGTCGGTGTAGTTGCCCTGAGCCAGATTGATGGCATTGCTACTGATCGTAACCGTGACCACCGTGCTCGAACCACCTGCCAATGTGCCGCTCGTCGCCGATAAACTCAACCACGACGCTGTGGCGTTCGCCGTCCAGTTCATCGAGAGGCTACCCGTGTTGCTCAACGTGTAATCTTGCGATAACGAAGCATATGGCCCTCCGACCTGCGCCGTCGCCTCGAACGTCTTGACCGGGGTGACAGACAGATAGCCGGGAGCGAGCACCGTCAAGTTCACACTTCGTGCCACCCAGCCTCCCGTCATTGAGTTACTAAATGTGACCGTGTCAGAATACATTCCGCCCAGAAGTGAGGCGGCTGCGCTGTTCACGGTTACAGTGATATCGGTGCTTCCGCCGCCGGCGAGCGTGCCGCTGGATGCCGACAGGTCAAGCCACGTCGCGTTTTTGCCGGCGGCCCAATTCAACGTCGTCGCATTGGTATTGTTCAACGTGTACACCTGGGTCGTTGGGCTGAACGGGCCGCCCTGATCTCCGCTGCTGCTGAATGTACCGGTAGGCGTGATGGTGAAGTCGGGAACGACCGGGGTCGTGACCGTGAAGCTGGAAGCGCTGGTCGTGCTGCCGCCCAGTCCCTTCACAGTGATCTGTCCGGAAGACGCACCCGGTGGAACCAGCGCGGTGATTTGGTTGGTGGCGGTAATGGTGTAGGACGCAACCGTGCCGTTGAAGGTGACGTTGGTAATCGTATCCAAGGCTACGCCGGTGATGGTGACGCTGTTGCTGGGCGGGCCGCTCGACGGGGAGAAGCTGGCAATGGACGGCGCGGTGGGTGTCTGGCCATCGACTTTGCTTCGGAGCACCCAGGCAAGGTTGTTCGGCAAGGCGTTGAAGAATGTAAACCCGGTATTATATCCGACTTGTTTGGCAGACGTAACATAGTTCGTCCATGAGGAGAGGCTCGGAGCGGCGTTCGTAACGTCGATGGCAATCACGCGGATGGAAGCGGGATTGGCGTTGGTAATGCGGCTGAGCGCAGTCCCGATGCCCAAAGGAGCGCAGACGACGATCTTCCAGTTATACGAAGGAACGTACACATGACCGCTGGCAATTGTCGTTCCATCAAAGCCTCTTGGCCCGCACGTGATCAATAGCTCGCTGGTGGAAAGCATCGAGCGGCAGTAGCCCTCAAAGTCGCCCCACAGACCCGAATTCAGGCTCGAGTTTTGCGGGATGATGTTCGACATTAGGAACACCTCATTGTTGTCCGTCGCATTATCCGTGCGGTCGGCAGAAGGGCACATGTGACCGCGGTCCCAACCAGAACCGCTATAAGAATTGGGCGGAACCACGTAAAAGCCCGCAGGGAGACTTGTGTCAGCGTAGAAAGTCGAGGAACGACCGGAAGAGCCGAGATCGCTGGAAGTCAAATCCCAACTTGTCCAGTTCGGCTCGCCCAGGTTATCGCTGTAATCCAAGGCTTCGACCGTACGCTGAATCAGGTAATGATTGTGATTGGTGGGATCGGCCGTAGCGCCACTGGGATTTCCAAGTTGCATCTGCAAATTGGCATCGATGATGGCCGAAGCCCGGAATGCAGTTCCGAATATGGTCACAAACACGACAGCAACTGAGGACAGAATTGGCGCGAACGATTTCCGAATGGATCCCATAAAGCCTAGATCCTGCAACTGAAGGTGGTGGCGGGCGAGAAGTGTTCTGCGAACAGCAGAACAGCAGCAACGGTAATGCGTCTTGGCATTCTCAAAATTATCCCGGTTGAGCCCCAACGGCCTTGAACGCTTTCATAGTACATTCTCCTATGCGCTTTTCAAGTAAATAGCAGGCTTCGCGCCCACAAAAAACGTACCAAGCGTGGATATTGGGGGCTTGGACAACAAGACCACTACCGGTGGCGTGCCGACTGGCTCTTTTCACTGCATTTTGTTGGACTCCGTCCTACGAACGAGTCGCGGCCAGCCAACCGGTTGTTCTGGTTGGAATCAGAGCCCATCGGTCGATCGCGTAGAACTATGACCTGTGAGATGCGACCAGATGGAGCGGCAACTTGGAACCGACTACGAACGTCTCCCCGCCTGCCAAACGATCATCAGGCGCTCATCACGACTCTTGCCTCAGACTGAAGTGGCGTGTCGTACGGGTCCAACAGATTTGGGAAGAACAATAGAATCTGCATCAATAGGACCAACGACGATACTGACGCGGCAATGCGCTGTCACCTGCCGACGACTTCAGGTTCTCCCGATGCTGCATGGGACCGTTAGTAGAATCGCTGCTGTCTGGATGGCAAAGCCGATCGAAAGGACTCCAAAGAGCTCACGGCGAACCCCCGGTCTTGTCCCGATGATGAAAAACAAAGACGTTATTCTCGTCGAAAATTAGCTGGTAATTGGTGTTGGTGTAAAACGACATGAAGAGATCGCGAGTCACCAGTTCTTGGGGGAACCGTCGCTCGTTGGCATCCAAGATCACATAATCCAATGTATACATTTTTTCTCGCGGCCATGTCTCCTTGTTGGGCTGATTGGGGTCAAACTGCAACAGCAAGACCGCGACATCCCGATCAGCGAAATGTCCGATCATGGTATGCGGCGAAAGCACCGAGGCGTTCGGCGGGATCAATTGCAGAACCTTCTTCAATGTTGGATAATAGGCCTGGGGAATGTATTCGTTCGGGTTGAACCAGAGCGGCCAACTGGCCACCGATAGCGCCGCCACGGCAAAGGCCAACGTCCGCTCGGCATGTTCCCAATGCCAGCGTTTCTCGATCCGGTCGGCCAGCTTCTTCACGCCAAATACAGCCGCGACGCAAAGCATGGCCCCAACGGTCGGATTGTAGTGCCACGGGATAACGCGGAAGGACGACTCGCTAATGATGAGATTCAAGGCCAAACTCGGCAGGGCCAGCACGATTGCCCAGCTGCAAAGCGGAAGGATCCACAGAAGCGGTTGCAGCATCTTCAACAGGTAAAACGCGCGGTCGAGATCAAAGACGGTCGCAATGACTTTCCACGGCTGGGTCAAACAATTCTTTATGGCTTCGCCGGGAGTATGGCCGAGCGCACCCAAATAGCTAGATTCGTAATAGGTGTGTCCTCCAGCGAAATACGGAATCGCTACATCGAATACGAACAGCCCGTACGCCAGCGCCATCACGATCGGTGTGATGACCCATTTCGCCGGCCGTTTGCAGATCAAGGCGTAGACTCCGAAAATCCCAATCGTCAACGGCAGGTTTTCCAGAGCGGTCATCGTGAGAAACGCGCAGAGCAGGAACATCCAAAAACGCTCCTCCAAAAAGAACCACACCGCGCCGATCAAAAACGGCAATGCCAGATGTTCGAACGCGACTTGATTGACATGGTTCGTTACCACCGTGGGGTAAAACAAATAGCCGATGGTCATGCACCAGGCTGCCAATTCCGACTTGAGGACCTTTCGGCTAACGAGGAAAAACGGGATGCCCGAAGCCGTGATTACCAAGGTTTGCAGGAGTAGCAATGTCTCGGCGTGCGGAAACAGCGCGAAAAATGGCGTAAACAACAAGATCAAGTAGGTCGCGTGCACTCCGAGATGATTCATCCCCGCAGAAATCGTATAGAACAGCTTGCCGTGAATGGTGTGCCAGAAGGCGTTTACGCTAATGGCGACGTTGCCATTATCGGAATTCATGATGCTGAACTTGCGGTAGGCAAGCCCGAAGAATACCAAGGCGTACGCCGCCAAGAAGATGAAAAGCGGGCGCAACGATCCGTCGGCAGCACTCTCGGGTTTTGATTTTGGCTTCATCGGCTTGGAAGTTTATCGGTCCAAGAACGCAAAGTCCACCTGTTCCGAGGGGGACGTCGCGGAGCGGCAGGAAAGGTCTTGCGATGATGCGGATGACTGCCCGGACGCGAAGAACACCCTGATGTCGAACGCAATCTTTTGTCCTTGTATACTCGACACCTGAGATTCGACCCTGTTCAAGAATAGCTGCGCTTCCTCGTTTCGCATAAGGGGGCGTAGCATAACATTCGGCGCGCGAGAACGAGGCCCCCGCAAAGGAACGTTCAGTACGTTACGGCACCAGCCGCACGCGATAGAATCGAGACGGCGCGTTCGTTGCGCCGCCAAGATGAATGACACCGAAGGTCGATTCACCGGTGCCGGGGGCGATGATGACCGGCTCCAATTCGATGAAATCGTTCGTGTATTCACCCGCTACTGTTTGCACCGCGTACTTCTTGCCGCCGACCGTGGTCCACGTCAGCAGCACGTCGTCATTGGTCGGTGCGATCTCCACAATTCGGAATGCCGATTCCGGATCGGCCGGATCCGTGCCCGCTTGGAATTCGGCAAAATCGCTTTGTCCATCGCCATCGTAATCCGCGTTGGCATCCGCCGCATCGAGCGGGTCGCGGCCATGCGCCTGTTCCCAGTCGTTGGGAACGCCATCGTCGTCGCGATCGGGATCGAGCACGGCGGCGCTGTAAATCAACGTCCCACCGCTGCGAACGAACTGCGCACAGGCATTGGTCATCACAAACCGGTCAACCAGTAGCGTGCCGCCATTCAGGACGAGTCTGTCGCGACGAACTTCAAAGACCGCGTTCGTGCTGGCATTGGTGACAATGATGCTCCCACTGTCCATTTGAACAAGGTTGTTACAATTGTCGGAGGACTCGCCAATAATGAGGCCGGTTGCAGAGACTGAGCCTTCGGCCACATATACTGTATTGCTCGATCTTCCTTGGCCGATGTGCAAGGTGCCGTTCTGCCACATTCCCCCAGCTACGACTCGCACGTTGGAGCTATCAAAAGCTCCTGGCCCATTTACTACACGGCCACCATTGCTAATTACCAAGCTACTAGTCGAGCGAGCTTCATCGAATGTCAGACCTATGTCGCAATTCCAAATTGCGCCGGTACCGATGACCACAACGCTATTGCGGCCGTACGGCATGGCGCCTGCCGCAGCGTTTACAAGACAATTTCCACTGAACACTTTGCCCCCATTACGGACCTGCAGAGTATTATCGGGAGCCATATTCCCAATGGTTAAGCTTGAACGGTTGGTCCAGACCGATGTGAGACCAGTGACAATCACACGGTTGCCTGAGGACAGCCCGATGCACCCGGCCTTGTCCACTACGAGACCACCGTTGCTGATAGTCAAACTGTTATAAAGACTTCCGCTCCCTCCAATGATGAGGGAATCCGTGTTGCTCTAAACCGAGTCGGGATCCGTGACTAGGACGCTATTGTTGCTGCTACCAGAGTTAACACCGACTTCTCCGGACACGTCGAGAAACTCCGACGGCCCGCTCACGACTCGCCCGCCATTGCTGATCACCAGGGAATTGCCGCAACCCGAAAAACCAACATACACAGCACTGTGGTTTTTCCATACGGAGCCGGGATCGGTAACGAAAACGCTGTTGTTGCTGCTGCCTGAATCGTAGCCAACACAACTGGATCCGTCGAATAAACTGGCGCCCCAGCTATGCACCAAGCCATGATCGCTGATCACCAAGCTATTGCCCGCGCCCGACCGGCCAATCACCGTCCCAGAAAGATTGCTCCAAACGGAACCAAAACCGGTGACCCAAACGCTATTGTTGCTGCTACCGGCATTGTATCCCCACGCAGGCGTCGAGGCCGTCGATCACTCGGCCACCACTGCTAATTGTGAGGCTGTTGTTCATGCCAGAGTAGCCAACGGATATGCTGGAAAACCATCCGCAGTCCCAGATTGAGCCGGTGCCGGTAACCAATACCGTGTTGTTGCTGCTGCTGGTCTCGTAACCGAGAGCTACATTCAAGCCGAACCCGATCGACAGCGCACCGGTATCTTGAATCAGCAGCACATCGGCAAAGGTGTTGGAGCCGATGAGGTAATCTCCCGTCCCGTTGCTGGCCACGCCGCTGATGGTGATGGTCTGGAAATCGGTGGTGTATTGCGCGTTGGAAGCATGGGGGCAGAGAATAATCCCAGTGAAAAATCCCAAAATCAGGCCGGTACGATTCATCGACTTGCCCGCAATTCTCCTGCCTCAAGGGTGAAACAGCGTCGGACAACCCCGTGATATTGGCCGGACGGCTGCGAGCACTCAAGCCAAATAACTCCTGGCTTTGCGCCACGATACATCAAACCACAGAGACACAGAGCACACCGAGAGGTTCGCGCCGAACGGCGAATTGCCAATGCTCGGCGGTCACACTCGACGCCGCGGAGAGGCCGAGGGGTCACGGGCGGCAAACCGCCGCTACAATTGAAGCTTGGCTTGTTTTGCGGCGCAGCGGGCGTTTAGAATGCGCGGCCAATGAATTTGCCGAACCGGCTAACGCTCGGCCGCATTCTCCTGACGGTGTTCTTCGTCATGGCCCTGCTCTTGCCGTCGGGAGGCTGGGTGCTCACGCATTTCCCATTCGCCAAAACCACGGCGCTCGTCATTTTCATCGTCGCCAGCCTGACGGATTGGTGGGACGGCTGGTATGCGCGCCGTCACAAACTCGAAACGAATTTCGGAATGCTGCTTGACCCGTTGGCCGATAAGATCCTGACCGCCGCTGCATTTATTTGTTTCGTCGAACAACCCAGTGACCAGCCCGGTGTGCCGCTGGTCCAAGCGTGGATGGTCCTGGTGATCGTCGCCCGCGACTTTTTAGTCACCGGACTGCGCTTGATCGCGGCGCAACAAGGAGTCGTGTTGCGCGCGGAACAACTCGGCAAACACAAAACCGCCTCGCAAATGGTGGCAATCATCCTGATTTTGATCGGATTGGCCGCGCGTGAAGACTGGGATTGTTTCGGGATGGAGCGCCGCAGATTCGATGTGCTCTTTTCGCAGGTAACTTTTGTGCTCATGCTGATCACAGTCGGGCTGACGGTCTTGTCGGGCGTCATCTATTTGTACAAGAACCGAGAACGATTCCTTCGCGATGCGTGAGCGGCTCATCAGGTTCCTGGCCACCGGCTTTGGCGTCGGCTACATCCCGGCCGCGCCCGGCACTGCGGGATCGGTGCTGGGGATCGGATTCTGGTGGGCGTTGACGCAACTCCGTAGCGCGTGGCTCGCCGGTTTGGTATTTGTCGTCGCAGTCGTCTTCGCGGTGTGGTGCGCCGGTGCCGCTGCCGAGGCGATGCGTCATCCCGATCCACCCAGCGTCGTCATCGACGAAATTGTGGCCATGCCGTTGGCCATGATGGGAGTGGTCGGGTTGTGGTGGCACGTGCTCGTGGCCTTCGCCTTGTTTCGGCTGTTTGATATTTGGAAACCGCCTCCCGTAGGCGATGCCCAGAGTTTTTCCGGCGGCATCGGCATCGTGCTCGACGATTTGCTGGCGGCGGCTTACGCCTGCTTGGGAACACATCTGGTCGTATGGGCTGCCGGCCGCTTCGGCTGAAATCCTCACGACCAGCATTTATCCCTTTGGGAGAACAGCTT
>Ga0335081_10000718_pt1 | contig 54488 bp, 46 predicted proteins | sample Lox_Sample_35_FD_206713 | JGI IMG/M metagenome (GOLD analysis project Ga0335081, IMG submission 206713) | Soil microbial communities from Loxahatchee National Wildlife Refuge, Florida, United States - Lox_Sample_3.5 | ecosystem: Environmental > Terrestrial > Soil > Wetlands | place: USA...
TGCAGCTTGAGCTCGGGGCCGACCACGATCACGGAGCGGCCCGAATAGTCGACGCGCTTGCCGAGCAGGTTCTGCCGGAAGCGGCCCTGCTTTCCTTTCAGCATGTCGGCGAGCGACTTCAATGGACGCTTGTTGGCGCCCGTGATGACGCGGCCGCGCCGGCCGTTGTCGAACAGCGCGTCGACCGCCTCCTGCAGCATCCGCTTCTCGTTGCGGATGATGATGTCGGGCGCGCGCAGCTCGATCAGCCGCTTCAGCCGGTTGTTGCGGTTGATGACGCGGCGATAGAGGTCGTTCAGGTCGGAGGTCGCGAAGCGCCCGCCGTCGAGCGGCACCAGCGGCCGCAGATCCGGCGGGATCACCGGCACCTGGGTGAGGATCATCCACTCCGGCTTGTTGCCCGACTGGACGAAGGCCTCGATCAGCTTGAGCCGCTTGGCGAGCTTCTTCGGCTTGAGCTCCGAGGTCGACTCGGCGATCTCGACGCGCAGGTCGGCCGCGAGCTTCTCCAGATCCATGCCCTTGAGCATCTCGCGGATCGCTTCCGCGCCGATTGCCGCCGTGAAGCTGTCCTGGCCGAACTCTTCCTGCGCCTTGAGGTACTCGTCCTCGGACAGGAGCTGGCGCTCCTGCAGCGAGGTGATGCCCGGCTCGAGCACCACGTAGTACTCGAAGTAGAGGATGCGCTCGAGATCCTTGAGCGTCATGTCGAGCAGGAGGCCGATGCGGCTCGGCAGCGACTTGAGGAACCAGATGTGCGCGACCGGCGCGGCGAGCTCGATGTGGCCCATGCGCTCGCGCCGCACCCGCGACAGCGTCACCTCGACGCCGCACTTCTCGCAGATGATGCCCTTGTACTTCATGCGCTTGTACTTGCCGCACAAGCACTCGTAGTCCTTGATCGGGCCGAAGATGCGCGCGCAGAACAACCCGTCACGCTCGGGCTTGAACGTGCGGTAGTTGATCGTCTCCGGCTTCTTGATCTCGCCGTAGGACCACGAGAGAATCTTGTCCGGGCTCGCGATCGAGATCCGGATCTGGTCGAAGACCTGCGCCGGCACCTGCGGGCTGAAAAGATTCATCACTTCCTGGTTCATTCATCGTCTCCTGGCATGCCGGCCGCCAACCGGCTGCAACGTCGAATGTGTTCGTGTCTCACGCGTCGCTGGTCTCACGCGTCGCGAACGGGCCCGCGCGCCGCGCGGGCCCGGCTTGATCACTCCGCCGCCTCGGCGGTGCCTGAGCCGCCCTGCTGCGGCCCCGGACGCTCCTGCTTGGAATTGTGCAGGTCGACATTGAGGCCGAGCGAGCGCATTTCCTTGACCAGCACGTTGAACGATTCCGGAATGCCGGCCTCGAACGTGTCGTCGCCGCGCACGATCGCCTCGTACACCTTGGTGCGTCCCGCGACGTCGTCGGACTTCACGGTCAGCATCTCCTGCAGCGTGTAGGCGGCGCCATAGGCCTCGAGCGCCCACACCTCCATTTCGCCGAACCGCTGCCCGCCGAACTGCGCCTTGCCGCCCAGCGGCTGCTGGGTGACGAGGCTGTACGGGCCGATCGAGCGCGCGTGGATCTTGTCGTCCACGAGGTGGTGGAGCTTGAGGATGTAGATGTAGCCCACCGTCACCTTGCGATCGAACGGCTCGCCGGTGCGGCCGTCATGCAGCGTCACCTGGCCCGAGTGGTCGAGCCCGGCGAGATCGAGCATCTCCTCGATGTCCTTCTCCTTGGCGCCGTCGAACACCGGCGTCGCGATCGGCACGCCGTGGCGAAGGTTCTCGCCGAGCTCGACGAGCTCCTCCTCCTTCAGCGACTTGATCGTCTCGTCGTCGCCGTAGACCTTGCGCAGGGTCTCCTTGAGCGGCTTGGAATCCCGGTTCTTGCCGTAGTAGGCATCGACCGCCTGGCCGATCTTGAGGCCCATGCCGGCGCAGGCCCAGCCGAGATGGGTCTCGAGGATCTGCCCGACGTTCATGCGGCTCGGCACGCCGAGCGGGTTGAGCACGACGTCGACCGGCGTGCCGTCGGCGAGAAACGGCATGTCCTCGGACGGCACGATCTTCGACACCACGCCCTTGTTGCCGTGCCGCCCCGCCATCTTGTCGCCGGGCTGGATCTTGCGCTTCACGGCGACGAAGACCTTGACCATCTTCATCACGCCGGGCGGCAGCTCGTCGCCGCGCTGCAGCTTCTCGACCTTGTCGAGGAAGCGCTGCTCGAGGCCCTTCTTGCTCTCCTCGTACTGCTTGCGGATCGCCTCGATCTCGGCCATCAGCTTGTCGTTCGGAGAGGCGAACAGCCACCACTGGGCGCGCGGATACTCGTCGAGCACCGCGCGGGTGATCTTCGAATCCTTCTTGAAGCCCTTCGGGCCGGCGATGCCCTGGCGGCCTTCCAGCAGGTCGGCGAGACGGCCGAACACGTTGCGATCGAGGATCGCCTGCTCGTCGTCGCGGTCCTTGGCGAGCCGCTCGATCTCCTCGCGCTCGATCGCGAGCGCACGCTCGTCCTTGTCGACGCCGTGCCGGTTGAACACGCGCACCTCGACGACCGTGCCCTGCACGCCCGGCGGCACGCGCAGCGACGTGTCGCGCACGTCGGAGGCCTTCTCGCCGAAGATCGCGCGCAGGAGCTTCTCTTCCGGCGTCATCGGGCTTTCGCCCTTCGGCGTGATCTTGCCGCACAGGATGTCGCCGGCGTGCACTTCCGCGCCGATATAGACGATGCCCGCCTCGTCGAGGTTCTTCAGCGCCTCTTCCGACACGTTCGGGATGTCGCGAGTGATCTCCTCCGGGCCGAGCTTGGTGTCGCGCGCCATCACCTCGAATTCCTCGATGTGGATGGACGTGAACACGTCGTCCTTGACGATGCGCTCGGAGAGCAGGATCGAGTCCTCGAAGTTGTAGCCGTTCCACGGCATGAACGCGACGAGCACGTTGCGGCCGAGCGCGAGCTCGCCGAGGTCGGTCGAGGGACCGTCCGCGATGATGTCGCCCTTCGCCACCGTGTCGCCAACCTTCACCAGCGGGCGCTGGTTGATGCAGGTGTTCTGGTTCGAGCGCTGGAACTTCATCAGCCGGTAGATGTCGACGCCCGACTTCGAGGGATCGAGCTCCTCGGTCGCGCGGACGACGATACGGGTGGCGTCGACCTGGTCGATCACGCCGGTGCGGCGCGCCGCGATGGCGGCGCCGGAGTCGCGCGCCACCACGCCTTCCATGCCGGTGCCGACGAACGGCGCCTCGGCGCGCACGAGCGGCACCGCCTGGCGCTGCATGTTCGAGCCCATCAGCGCGCGGTTCGCGTCATCGTTCTCGAGGAACGGAATGAGCGCGGCCGCGACCGAGACGAGCTGCTTCGGCGACACGTCCATGTAGTCGACGCGGTCGGTCGGCACCATCAGCACGTCGCCCGAGTGGCGGCACACCACGAGATCCTCGGTGAAGCGCCCGCGGTTGTCGAGCGGCACGTTCGCTTGCGCGACGTAGTGCCGGCCCTCCTCCATCGCGGAGAGATAGACCACTTCATCCGTGACGCGGCCGTCCTTCACCTTGCGGTACGGCGTCTCGACGAAGCCGTACTTGTTCACCCGCGCATAGGTCGCGAGCGAGTTGATGAGGCCGATGTTCGGGCCTTCCGGCGTCTCGATCGGGCAGATGCGGCCGTAATGCGTCGGGTGCACGTCGCGCACCTCGAAGCCCGCCCGCTCGCGCGTGAGGCCGCCCGGGCCGAGCGCCGACAGCCGCCGCTTGTGCGTGATCTCGGACAGCGGGTTGGTCTGGTCCATGAACTGCGAGAGCTGCGAGGAGCCGAAGAACTCGCGCACCGCGGCGGCCGCGGGCTTGGCGTTGATCAGGTCCTGCGGCATCACGGTGTCGATGTCGACCGACGACATGCGCTCCTTGATGGCGCGCTCCATGCGCAACAGGCCGATGCGGTACTGGTTCTCCATCAGCTCGCCGACCGAGCGCACCCGGCGGTTGCCGAGATGGTCGATGTCGTCGATCTCGCCCTTGCCGTCGCGCAGGTCGAGCAGCGTGCGGATCACGCCGATGATGTCTTCCTTGCGCAGCACGCGCATCGTGTCCTCGGCCTGCAGGTCGAGGCGCATGTTCATCTTGACGCGGCCGACCGCGGAAAGGTCGTAGCGCTCCGGATCGAAGAACAGCGAGTTGAACATGGTCATCGCGGTGTCGAGCGTCGGCGGCTCGCCCGGACGCATCACGCGGTAGATGTCGAACAGCGCGTCCTCGCGCGTCATGTTCTTGTCGACATGCAGCGTGTTGCGGATGTAGGGGCCGACATTGACGTGGTCGATGTCGAGCACCGGGATGTCCTTGTAGCCGGCGTCGTTGAGGGTCTTGAGCACCTTCTCGGTGATCTCGTCGCCCGCCTCGACATAGATCTCGCCCGTCTTCGGGTTGACGAGGTCCTCGGCGATGTAGAGGCCGATCAGCTCCTCCTCGGTCATGCGCAGAGCCTTGAGGCCCTTCTCGGCGAGCTGGCGCGCCTGGCGCACCGTGATCTTCTTGCCCGCCTCGACCACCACCTTGCCGGTGTCGGCATCGACGAGGTCGTTGATCGCCTTGTAGCCGCGCATGCGGGTGGCATCGAACGGCACGCGCCAGCCGTCCTTCGAGCGCTTGTAGCTGACCTGCTTGTAGAAGGTGTTGAGGATCTCCTCGCCCGTCATGCCGAGCGCGAACAGGAGCGACGTCACCGGGATCTTGCGGCGGCGGTCGATGCGCGCATAGACGATGTCCTTGGCGTCGAACTCGATGTCGAGCCAAGATCCGCGATACGGGATGATGCGGGCGGCGAACAGGAGCTTGCCCGAGGAGTGCGTCTTGCCCTTGTCGTGGTCGAAGAAGACGCCCGGGGAACGGTGCATCTGCGAGACGATGACGCGCTCGGTGCCGTTCACCACGAAGGTGCCGTTGTTGGTCATGAGCGGGATGTCGCCCATGTAGACGTCCTGCTCCTTGATGTCCTTGACCGACTTCGCGCCGGTCTCCTCGTCGATATCGAACACGATCAGGCGCAGCGTCACCTTCAGCGGCGCCGCATACGTCATGCCGCGCTGGCGGCACTCGTCGACGTCGTACTTCGGCGGCTCGAACTCGTAGCGCACGAATTCGAGCTGGGCGGTGTTGGAGAAGTCGGAGATCGGAAACACCGACTTGAACACCGCCTGCAGGCCTTCGTCCGGACGGCCGCCGGCCGGCTCCTTGACGAGCAGGAACTGGTCATAGGACGCCTTCTGAACCTCGATGAGGTTCGGCATCTCGGCGACTTCCTGGATTTTTCCGAAGAACTTGCGAACCCGCTTGCGACCCGTGAACGTCTCTGCCATCGTGGCCTCTCGCTTCGTCCGCCCGCATCATGCGGGCGGCGCGTCGTCCGGGTGGCCGCAGCCGCAATTGACTGGGTGACCGCACCGGAAACCTGTTACCGGCGGAACCCTTTAGATAGGGATCCGTTTTCGTGACGCGACCCGGGGCAATTCCCGAGCCACGCAAAGCTTGACTTCTCCTGCCGTCGTATAAACGGCGATTCGGACGATTCCGGAAAGGCCCGGAACCGCCCGTATCTCGATCTCGTCATGGCCGGGCTTGGCCCGGCCATCCACGTCTTGCGGCATCGACCCGAAAGACGTGGATCCCGGCTCTCGCTGCGCTCGGCCGGGATCTCGCTCAAGCAACCTGCGGTTACTTGAGCTCGACCTTGGCGCCGGCCTTTTCCAGCTGGGCCTTGACCTTCTCGGCCTCGTCCTTGGCGATGCCTTCCTTGACGGGCTTCGGCGCGCCTTCGACGAGATCCTTCGCCTCCTTCAGGCCGAGGCCCGTGAGTGCGCGGACCTCCTTGATGACCTCGATCTTCTTGTCGCCCGCGGCCGCGAGCACGACCGTGAACTCGGTCTTCTCCTCGGCCGGCGCTGCCGCCGCAGCGCCCGGCGCCGCCGCGACCGCGACCGCGGCCGCCGCCGACACGCCCCACTTCTCCTCGAGCATCTTGGCGAGCTCGGCCGCCTCGAGCACGGTCAGGCTCGAGAGCTCATCGACGATCTTCGACAGTTCAGCCATTTCTCATACGTCCTTTTAGGTTCGAACCATTCGTTTGCGGAGCGCCTCGTTAGGCACCGCTCTTGCTGGCATGGGCCTGGACCACGCGGGCGAGCTTGGCCGCCGGCGCGTTGACGATCTGCGCGATCTTGGTCGCCGGCGCCTGGATCAGGCCGACGATCTTGGCGCGCAACTCGTCCAGCGACGGCAGCGAGGCGAGCGCCTTCACGCCGTCCGGGTTCAGGGCGGTCTTTCCCATCGCCCCGCCGAGGATCACGAACTTCTCGTTCGCCTTGGCGAAGTCGGTGGCGACCTTGGGCGCGGCGACCGGATCGCCCGAATAGGCGAGCACGGTCGGCCCCTTGAGCAGGGGCGCGACGGAAGCCACGTCCGTGCCTTCAAGAGCGATCTTGGCGAGACGGTTTTTCGCCACCTTCACGGACGCGCCGGCTGCCCGAGCCTGCTTGCGCAGGTTCTGCATCTGACCGACCGTGAGGCCTGCGTAATGAGCCACCACCACCACGTTCGAGGCCTTGAAGACCCCTTTGAGTTCGGTGACGAGCTCTGACTTGGCCGCTCGATCCACTTGGTTGCTCTCTCCGGTTGGCGGCCGGCGTCGCCGTGACGACAGCCACCGGTTGCGACATGCCGCCCATGACCCGATCCGCCTTGGCAGGCGGGCGAAGGACAGGGACGACCGTTGAGTTGCCCTGCCCCCCGAAGGCGATGCCGCGCTCCGGGTTCCTCGAGGTTCGAACCGTTTTCGGGGGTTGCCCCCCGTACTGGTCGTCACCCGTCTGTGCAGGCCGAACGATTAAGCCGGAAGCACCGGCACCTGCAGTCTCGGACAGGACTTCTGGCCACCCGGAACCGCCGGGCGACCGCGCTTTCCATGAAAACGCGGCGAAAACGACCTCTCTGCCCTTTCAGATCAACCCAGCGGGATATCCAAAAGGACTGAAGTCCTCATCACCTGGTTTTTCATAGGACGCGCAAAGGCGCGCCGACATGACTGGGCCGGCACGCCCGTGGCAGATACTTAGAGCTTTGTTTCCGCTTTGCCAAGAGATGTTTTGTGGAAATTTGATGGCTGCGGTTGACTTCGCGCCATTTCGATTTCCCGGCCCGTCACCCGAGCCGGCGCTGCAGCTCGGCGATCGCCTTCTGCACGCGGGCGCTCCCCTCCGGGACCGCAATGCCCTGGAAGAAGGTCTTGCCGAGGAACCGGGCGCGGTCGAAGCTCGGCTCGCGCCCGAACTGCGCCTGCTCGAAGCGGGCGTTGCGCTCGAAGCGGGCATCGTCGAAGCGCACGACATCCTTGAACACGGCCGCCTCGAAGCCCGCATTGTCGGCGAACTTGACCTTGGCGAAGCTCGTCGGGCCGTCATAGCGGATGTCGCCGAACCCGGCCTCGCCGCCGAACGTCGCGCCGCTCATGTCCAGCGCGGCGGCAAAGTGCCCGCCCCTGAACCACGCGTCCTTGTCGAAGCGCGCCGCGCGGAACGTCGCGGGCCCGCGGAACTGCGCCTTGCGGAACTCGGCGGAGCGGCCAAAGACGGCGCCGGCGAAGCTCGCCGCGCCCTTGAACTCGGCACGTTCGAAATTGGCGCCGCGGCCGAGCTCGGCATCCGCGAAGGCCGCATCGCCGGCGAACACGCAGGCCGAGAACCAGGCCGTGTCGGCAAAGCGCGCCTTGGTGAAATCGGCCGTGCCCGGAAAGATCAGCCCCGCGAAGCCATCGCCCGACGGCGCGGCCGCCCCACCCGCGAGGTCCGTCGCGGCGAGATAGGCCCAGAAGCGCAATGCCGCCGGATCGCTGGCGAAATGTCCGTACAAGAGCAGCATCGTGTGCGCCCACTCGTTCCACGCCTCGGCGCCCGCGCGCAGGCGCGCGGCCGTGGCGGCGCTGCGCGCCGCCGCGACCTTGGTGGCCGGATCGGCGGTCGGCAACGTGAGGACGCGCGCCACCTCGTCCGCATCGGGGCCGAGCCAAGGATTGGCCTTGAGCAGGGCGGAGCGGGGCGAGGAGAAGACCTTGCCGATGGCGCCGAGCATGCGTTGATCGCCTGCCGCAATTCCTGACGAATGGTTAACAGGATAGCGACAATTGGAACGATCGTCCAACGCGGCGCCGGCCGCTGATGCTCAGGCGGGGTCTTTCTCGCCGGGCGCCCCGAGCGAGCGATCCGAGCCGGTGTCGCCGACCTCCGACCAGCGGCGCAGCGCGCGGATATCGGTACGCGGGAAGACGATGATCTCCGCTCGCGCGCCGGCGCGCGGCGCCGCGCGGCGCGGATCGGCGCCTTGAGCCGAAAAGGTGAGGATCGTGGCCACGCGCGGCTCCGGACCAGGACGAGCCGCGGCGAATCGCACGCGGGCTCCGCGGTCAATCCCGCGCCGCGCCGGTTAACAAGTCGTAACCATCTGCGAAAACGAAGCGGCCGCCGACGCTCACGCACCCAGCGGCCGAACGATCGAAAGTGACGCACGGCGCCCGCGCTCCCTCCCCCTTTAGGAGGAGAAGGAGCGCAGGCGCCGTGCTCACCTCACATGCGATCGCGCTTCGATCAGGTCGGGGGCAGGCTTTTCGGGATCCTACGCGCCGCCGCCCTGCGCGAACAGGCTCGAGATGTCGATCTTCACGCCCGGGCCCATGGTGGAGGAGATCGCCACCCGGTTGATGAAGTGGCCCTTGGCGCCCTGGGGCTTCGCCTTCTGCACCGCGTCCGCGAAGGCGCGGATGTTCTCGGCGAGCTTTTCCGCCGGGAACGAGGCCTTGCCGACGCCGGCATGGACGATGCCGGCCTTCTCGACGCGGAACTCGACCGAGCCGCCCTTGGCGCCCTTCACCGCATTGGTCACGTCCATCGTGACGGTGCCGACCTTCGGGTTGGGCATCAGGCCGCGCGGGCCCAGCACCTTGCCGAGGCGGCCGACCAGCGGCATCAGGTCGGGGGTGGCGATGCAGCGGTCGAAGTCGACCGTGCCGCCGGTGACCTTCTCGACCAGGTCCTCGGCGCCGTCGAGGCCGGCCCCCGCCGCGCGCGCCTCGTCCGCCTTGGCGCCGCGGGCAAAGACCGCGACGCGCTGGCTGCGGCCGGTGCCGTTCGGCAGGCTGACCACGCCGCGCACCATCTGGTCGGCGTGGCGCGGGTCGACGCCGAGATTCATCGCGATCTCGATCGTCTCGTCGAACTTGGCCTTGGCGCGGTCCTTGACCAGCTTCACGGCCTCGTCGAGGCCGTAGAGCTTCTCGCGGTCGATGCCTTCGCGCGCCTTGAGAGTGCGTTTTCCGTGCGGCATCGCCGTTACTCCCCAACCTCGATGCCCATGGAGCGGGCGGAGCCTTCGATCATGCGCATCGCCGCATCGATCGTGCTGCAGTTCAAGTCCTTCATCTTCTGCTCGGCGATCTCCTTGACCTGCGCCTTGGTCACCTTGCCGACCTTGTCGCGGCCGGGCGCCTTGGCGCCGGACTCGAGCTTCGCGGCCTTCTTGAGGAAGTAGGAGACGGGCGGCGTCTTCATCTCGAAGGTGAAGGAACGATCCTGGTAGATCGTGATCACCACCGGGATCGGCGAGCCCTTTTCGAGCTTCTGCGTCTGCGCGTTGAACGCCTTGCAGAACTCCATGATGTTGAGACCGCGCTGGCCGAGCGCGGGTCCGATCGGCGGGGACGGGTTGGCTGCCCCGGCCGGCACCTGCAATTTCAGGAAGCCGGTTACTTTCTTTGCCATGTCTCACTCCTTGCGGCGCAGGCTTGGACGGCTGCGCCGGGTTCGTGGTGCGGACCGGAACGCTTGGCGGGCGGCCGGGATCCTTCCACAACGATCGAGCGATCCTGCTCGGGTGACCTGCCCGCGGCCGCATCGATCGCAGCGTCGCAATACGCTCGACGATCGGACCGCGGACCGGGGTAGATATGCGCACGCACGCAAAATGCGAGCGCATGAAGCGGTTCCATATACCGCATGGCGCCGAATGCAAAATGTTTTTTGCGTTCCGGCGGCGAATTGGCCGTGAAGCGTGAACCGATCAGAGCTTCTCGACCTGCCCGTATTCGAGCTCGACCGGCGTCGGGCGGCCGAAGATCGACACCGCGACCTTGAGGCGCGAGCGGCTGTCGTCGACCTCTTCCACCGTGCCGTTGAACGACGCGAACGGCCCGTCCGACACCCGCACCTGCTCGCCGACCTCGAAGGAAACCGCCGGTTTCGGCCGCTCGATGCCCTCCTGCACCTGATGCATGATGCGCGAGGCCTCGGCGTCCGAGATCGGCATCGGCTTGTTGTCGGCGCCGAGGAAGCCGGTGACCTTCGGGGTGTTCTTGATCAGGTGGTAGGCCTCGTCGGTCAAATCCATCTTCACCAGCACGTAGCCGGGGAAGAACTTGCGCTCGGCGTCGACCTTGCGGCCGCGCCGCACCTCGGTGACCTTCTCGGTCGGCACCATGATCTCGTCGAACAGGCTGTCGAGGTGGCGCTGCTTGACCTGCTCGCGGATCGAGTCCGCCACCTTCTTCTCGAAGTTCGAGTAGGCGTGAACGATGTACCAGCGTTTGGCCATGTTTTTGTCTGCCACGTCAGGTGCCGATGCCGAGGACGAGGGTCACGAGGTCGCGGATCACCAGATCGGCGACCGAGAAGAAGACGCCGGCAAGCCCCACCATCACGAACACCATGATCGTGGTGATCATGACCTCGCGCCGGGTCGGCCACGTGACCTTCTGGGTCTCGGAGCGGACCTCCTGGAAGAACTTCTGCGGACTGACCATCGGATGCTGCCTTGCCTTGCACCTTCGGGACATGCTCGCCGGACCGCCCGCACACCGGGCCGGGCCAGGCGAACTCGCCCCACTATATACGCTTGATTTCCGGAAAAGCCCCTTGCCGGGCTTGAAGCGTGCTCAAGCCTGGCAGGAGTGGAGGGACTCGAACCCCCAACCCCCGGTTTTGGAGACCGGTGCTCTAGCCATTGAGCTACACTCCTCCGGAAGCGGGTGCGGCGGCCCAACGGCCGCCCGCAGCTCCCTAAATGCATGAACGCGCAGCCATATGCAAGGGCGGGGATGGCGAATGGCGGCGAATGACGAATAGGGAATAGCGAGCTGGCGGGGCGGGGTTACCCCAACTCGCTATTCGCTATTCGCCACTCGCTACTCGCCTTCACGCCTGCTGCACCACCACCGCGGTGCCGTAGGCCAGAACCTCGGTGATCCCGTCGGTGATCTCGTTTGCGTCATAGCGCATGGCGATCACCGCGTTCGCGCCGACCTGCTGCGCGTGCTCGACCATCAGCTCATAGGCCTCCTCGCGCGCCTTCTCGGCGAGATCGGTGTAGATCGAGATGTTGCCGCCGAACAGCGATTGGAAACCCGCGCCGATATTGCCGAGCACGCTGCGCGAGCGCACCGTGATGCCGCGCACGAGCCCGAGATACTTGGTGACGCGGTGGCCTTCGATCTCGTTGGTGGTGGTGACCAGCATGGGTCTTGCTCCTTTGTGCGGAATGATCGGGGCCGCGAATCCCGACAGACGCTACGTCCTCGGCTCCGCCGTCGCGATCATGCTTGGCAGGTTGCTATTTGTCGACGAGCCGCCGCTCCGCGTTCGATCGCGCTGCTGCGACATGGCGAGACGCGCGAAGGTCATCGAATGCCGCCGTTGGATGGCTGTCCGGTCATCCCGGCTGCCTGCGCGCCGGGAGCGGATCAAGCGGGCGGCAAGATGGTCAACCCGTCGCCAGTTTTTGGCCCGTCTTCAGCCATACCGAGAGCACGTGTGCATAAGCCTTCGACAGGCGATCGATCGGTGCATCGGAGACGGCGTCCTGAACGGCGCCCAGCACCCCGCCGAAGTTCGCCGACAGTCCGTCGAAGTCGGTGGCCGCGAGCAGCGTCCGGCCTGTCCGGCTGTCCACCAATTCCATGTCGGATCTAATCGCGTATGGTGCGCCCCCGAAGATGATCTGTGCGGCCACTGCCTGTATGGAAACGATGCGAATCCGCACCTTCAGCCGCGCCGGAGCGCTCCCGCGAAAGGTCGGCAGTATCTCGGCATTGAGCGCGGTCTTGATCGGGCCGATCGCGCGCTGCTCGAGATATTTGAGCCGGGCCGCGGGCTCTTCCGGCGCCGCGCCTTGCACATCGGGCCAGTGGATCTTCGCGTCCGGCGCGAAGCTGACCTCGATCGCATCGATGCGCAACGAATCGCGCCGGTCCTGCGTGAGCGTATTGACGGGAACGGCCGCGCACCCCGCAAGCGCAAGACCCAGCCCGACAACGAACAGACTCCGCCGCAACATGCACGCCCCCGAAGGGCGTCGTCGCATCGTCGCGTCTGCCTGCGGCCGCCCCCGAAGCCATCGGCGAAAATACCTCTAGGAGGCGCCCGCCATCCTGTCAACTTTAGGAAGAAAATCGGCAATCGGATCAACCGGACGTACCATCTGCATCCGCCGCCCGTCGGCTTGCCAGCGAGAGACCTCCGGCCCTATTGTCCGCGCCCCGCAACGACCGACGAGACGCTGCAGCCGATGCCGATCAGCCAGAAGATCCGCGACTTGATCCGTTCCGCCTGGGACGACGGCGCGCCCTGCCTCGTCGCCACCAACGGGCCGGACGGGCCGAACATCTCGGTCAAGGGCAGCATGGTGGTCTACGACGACGACCACCTCGCCTATTGGGAGCGCTCGAAGAAGCAGGCGCTCGCCAATCTCGGCCACGACCCGCGCGTCTGCGTGATCTACGCCAGCTTCAAGGCGCAGCGCGACGGCGTGCTCGACTCCGGCTTCCTGCGCTTCTGGGGCACCGCCGAGCTGCACGAGAGCGGGCCGGTCCACGACCGGATCTTCAACCTGCTGCTGCCGCGCGAGCAGACCCATGTCGGCGCCGACACCGGCATCGGCGTGCTGGTGAAGATCGCGCGCTCGGCGGATATCCGCGGCAAGCCGCTGCCGTAGCCACTGAGCCGGCGTGCGCGCATGCGCTGGTAAACGGGCTCGCCACCAGGTTCCGAGACCACCCCGCGCATTGTCGCGCAACGCGCGGGCGTTCCTTCAATTCTGTTCACATCAACTTCAGCGGCAATCGCCCGGCCCGGCGAACTCGCCCCGCCGGGAACCCGTTGTCGTTTCAAGTCCGGCCGGATCGTCCGGTACGGATGAATGGCAAGAAACGGAGTGGATGAACCATGACAAGGAACTGGCTGAAGGTCCTCGCCGCCCTCGCCTTCCTCGGCACGATGGGCTTGGCGACCACCGTTCCGGCGCAGGCCCAAGGGTTCTACGTCGAGGGCCCGGGCTTCGGCGTCGGGATCGGCTACCCGTGGTACCGTCATCACTATTACTACGCGCCGTACCGTCACTACTGGCATCACCGGTATTATGACTGGTACGACGACCGCTGATGCGGTCCGCGCCGACGGAAACGTCGCCGCAGAACTGCGGGCCCATGCGGGCCCGCTCCTTTTTTTGCGGCGCCGACGCGACAACCTCGAGTCCGGGACGCCTTGCCGCCGTGGCGCAATTCGTTGCCGAAATTTCACGATCGTTGCGACAATGCGAGGCGAAAGTTTAGATCGATCTTAAGGCGAAACAGGTGACGCTGGGCGAGGTTCACTCACTTGGCTGGCCACATGTCGCTCCCACATGGACCAGAAAAGCGCCGCTTCGCGCGCGTGCGCCCGGCCGGCCTGGTCTCGCGCACCGCGAAGATCCTGCTGCCGCAGTCGCCGCCGATCGAATGCACGGTCGTCGACCTCTCGGCCGGCGGCGCCTGCCTCGATCTGCCCGACCCCGGCCGCCTGCCGCAACGCTTCACGCTGCTGCACGGCGCGACGAAGAAGAATTGCCTGGTGATGTGGAAGAAGTTTCGCCGGATCGGGGTGCAGTTTTAGCTGACCGAACGGAATGACGAACGTGGCGCCCGCCTTCGCTACGCGAAGGCGCGGCAGCCTTCGCGGGCGCGCCGGCTCGCCGAGCCGAAGCGCCCGCAGGGCGCGAAGGCTGGAGCGGGTGACGGGAATCGGCAAACGTTACGCTCGTGACGCTGCAGATCGGGGCTGCAACGCGGGCGAGGGATCGGTCACGCGCGAGCCGGCTGGTCGCGCGGCGAAATGATCTATCGTGCGGTTTGGTGCTGGACAATTCGGCCCGGCCGCTCGGCAGTCCCCTCGGCTATCACGAGATAACGCCGCTCGCCGTCGACCGCGCTCCGCACGATTTGCCGGATGGGTCCAACCGCACTGACGATTGCGGAGCCGGCCGGATTGGTCATGAAGGCCGATAACGGCTCGAGCGGACTGCTTCCGTCCGCGCGGCGCGCCAAGGCCAGCACATAAGGCTTTTTCGGTTCGAGGCCCGTCACCGCGGCCTGTACGACCTGCGTCAGTCCCTGATCGAACAAGGACACGTTGGTCGGCGGATGACCATGATCTTGGCCGGCGGCCGACGCCAGCGAGAGATGCGCGGTCTCGCCCGCGATGCCAAGCGGCTGGAGATTGCCCGTTCCATTGCCGTCCGCGACTGCATTCGGCACGTAAACGATCGCCTGGGGTGCCTGTCCGATCGGGATGGTCGCGATCACCTTGTTGGTCAGCGTGTCGATCGCGGCGAGCGCGTCGGCATTCTCAAGTCCGACGTAGACCCGGGCGCCGTCACCCGAGGGCCAGACCCCGTGCGGCAGGTTGCCGACTGGGATGCTGGCGACCTCCGCAAAATTGTCCGTGCGGAAGACCTTGACGACGCTGAGGCCGCCGATTGTCACATAGGCAAAGTTGCCATTCGCGTTATGGGCGAAATTCACGTGGTTGGTGAGCGGCCCGGTCTCGATGGTCTTGAGAAGCTCGAATGGCGGCTGCGCATTGAAGACCTGCGTCTTGCCGACATCCTTCAGGGTGAACCACACCTGCCGGCCGTCCGGCGTCGCCGCGATGTTCGGGCAGAATGGGCTCTCCTGCTTCACCCGGCCCACGATCGTGTGATCGGCGACGCTGATGACATCGGTCTCCGGGGTGAAGGACGAACAGACGTAGCCGTACCTCCCGTCTGGAGAGAAGATCTGCATGCCGGGACCGTTGGGCAGCATGATCCGCGCCTTCTCCTCATAAGTCCTGCCGTCGAGCACCGCGACGTAGTTCTCGCCACGCACCGTGACCCATACTTCCTTCCCGTCGGGCGTGAAGAAGGCCTCGTGGGGCGAGCGGCCCACATAGGTGGTGTGCTTGACCGTATTGGTCGCGGTATCGATGAACGTGATCGAGTTCGAGCCGATCGAAACGACCGCGAGGGTCCGCCGGTCGGGCGAGAACCCCATGCCGTGCACCAGCACCTGCCCTAGGTAGAGCGGGCTGAAGTTCGCAGGCTGCGGCTCGCCGAGCCGGATCACGCCGAGGAGCTTGTTCGACGCCGGATCCGTCACCGATACGGTATTGGAGAATTGCTCCGCAGCATAGACGCGATCGCGGCTGCTGAGAGGGATGTCGGGCGCGGATGCGGCAAACGGCGCCTGGCCGGCGAAGACCGACCCCGCACAGGCCAAGAAGGTGCCTGCGAGCAGGCCCGTCGCAATGCGCGTTTTCATCGATCTGCTCTCCTCTCTCGTGTGAGTGATAATGTCGCCTGGCGCGGCGAGACCTGGGTGGGCGCCGGCGCCGAGGCGGGCAGCGGCTGCCCCAGCGCGAGCCGCATGGCGGCAATCTCCTGCTGTTGATCCACGATGATTTCCTGGGCGATGCGCCGAAGCTGCTCGTTCTTGCCGTAGCGCAGCTCGGCGAGCGCCATGTCGATGGCGCCCTGATGGTGCGGGATCATCATTGCGGCGAAATCCGCATCGACGTCGCCGGTCGGCTGGACCGTCATGCCGTTCATCATCCGGTCCATCGCGGCCGCGTTCTCTGCCCAGAACGGTGCCTCTGCGCCGATCGGCGCGCTTGAAGTTCGATGCACGCATATCTGCGCAGCGGCGTCCACGAGTGCGAAGGCAGCGCCCGAGCCGATCAGGATCACCACCAGCCGCGCCGGCGAATAGGTGGGATGATGCATGGCCAGCTCCATGTGCCCGTCACGCGACCCTTACGCGGTCGCCGGCACCATACGTCGCGCCTATCATCGATCGTTTCTTGTCGTCTTTGTCCCGATCTTGCTCGATTTCGGCGTCACGTGTTTCGAGCCGTCCGCAGCACGGCGGGCGAACCGCGCAGCGCAGTCGAAAGCCAATCCCTCGCCAATACCTTGACCGCCATGGGCGTCCGGCTGTGCCTGTGTAACCTAGCTTTCCGCGAACTCAGTCCGTTCGGCGCTTGTCGATTTCAAAGCGGCCGAAATCATGCGCCAACCGCTCGAACATCATCGCCAAGCTGTGGAACATGTCCACCTCGCATGCGCTGTCGGCCACTGCCGCGGCAAATCGGTAGTGGCGCGCCCGCTCGCTGAAATGGACCCACGTCCAGGTCGGCCGCCACGCTGGTTCGCGGCCTTCAGCTTGGGAAGTCGGAAGATTGGAGTTCACGAAATCCCTCCTCGTCGCTTTCGTGGGCGCGTACGAACCTGTCCATTGAATTGTGCCGAGACAGTTGGCTTGGCTTGCATTTTCGTGCTTTGAATTTTTTGCGCATGACGTTGCGCGCAAGAAGTCGCCAACGCATCCCCTCGATGCCGATGCAGTTAGCGCAAGGGGCGGGGCGGGGGTGCGGTCGCGAGCCAACGCATGTTCATCACCTTGGCCGCCAGCGCCATATCGATGTGGGGCGCAATCTGCTGCCGAAATGCGCGGCGCAGCTCGTCGAATTCGTACTTGCAGTCTTTGGCGCGCGCTTCCGGAAGCAGCCCCTTTTCGACCAGGCCGGCATAAAGCTTGGGGTCGGAGCCATAGGCAATGCATTGCATATTGTAGAAGCGTTCCTCCGGCTGTCCGTGGTTGCTGGAGAAGGCAGCAAGCGGAAGGGTCGCTTTGGGACGCTCCCGCCAGTCCCTGATAAAGGCGTGGTAGGACCATGCCGCTCCCATGATCAGCCGCGGCCCATCCTCACGGTTCTGGAGCATGATAAATGTCGCAAAATTGTCGGCGGCATCTTCCTCGCGGCCGAAGATCGGAACTTCGTAAACGTCGAATACAAGATGTCCGAATTCGTGGGCAAATACGAAGAGCAGCTGGCCGACGAGCGCGTCGGTCGGCGTGAGCCCATCTGGCATCACCATTGTGGGCAGGCGTTTCCAGAGCTGGTAAAGATATTCGTAGCACACCGATATGGTCGGGCGACCGTCGACCGGCTGATACCATGCGTTCGACACGCCGTCGCAGCCGATCGTGCGTATCGTGACGTCGAGCGGCAGGCGGAACGGCATGAAGACCGCCTTGATCTGCTCGAGCGCTCTGCGCTCCTTGAGCTGCGCAAAAAGTTCCTGATGATCGGGGTTCTTGGGGGCAACATATTCGATGTGAATTCGCCCGGGGGTCATCTCGTCGGCGTGAGCCGCAGCCGAGCTGATCGGGCCGCACGCCACGGCGACGAGCAGCAACGCCGTCCGTGCAAGGGAACATCTCATGTCAGCCTCTCGACGAAATGCGGACCGCGTGCGGCCGTGACGGGACGAGATCAGGCGAGCCGGAGCTCGCCTGGTCCGATGCGTGCAGAAGCGCGACCGGGAAGGCATGCCCCCGCGAGCCACGTCAGCGCCTACTTCACATCCCGCTTGGTTGTCTTGTCATCGAGGCCGCGCGCGTCGGCCGGATCACGCCGGTCAGCGGAGTCAACGACGTTGCGCGCATTGGCCGGGTCGTTGAGGCGCGAAAGGTTGGGGTCTTGCTGGTCGATGTTGCGCGCGGGGCCCTGATCGTTGAGGTTGCGCTGGTTCGCCGGGTCGTAGAGATTGCGCGCGTTGGCAGGATCGTTGAGGTGACTTCCCTGCGCCTGGAAGTCCTCCGCATAGGCTCCGACGATAGCGGCCGGTCCGACCATTGCGGTCATCAACGTGATTCCGGCCAAGGCGAGAAGAGTGCGTGGGAAGACCATGGATCATCTCCTTCGGTTGCTGGGGCCAAGGCATTGCCCCGGGTTGGCGGATCATCCGTTCCAACCTTCCCGCTGACTTAGGTCGAGATGACTGACTTCACTTGCACTTTCGTACTTGGTTTTTGCCGCCCCTGCGGTCAACGACAGGCACGTCAGGAGGGCAGTTCCGCGTCGCGATGCGGATGCAAGATGCGGCCGGTCAAACCAGTTGGCCGGCCGCACGACGTCCAGTCGGGGAGGAACCGATTTGACGACACCTCGTCAGAGATGTCGTCGATGAATGACCTGGGCGCGCGCAGACGGTGCCAGCGCATAGGCGTCCTGGTGGCCGGTGGCGGCGCGCCAGCTGAGCGCGTAGTTTTTTTCCTCGTCGGAGGTCTGCTGGTCGGCGCGCGCGGCCGGCAGCAAAGCGAAGACGGCAGCGCACGCAATCGCCGGGGCGATTACGCAACGATGCGCGAGTGACGTGATGCGATTGGGCATGATGTTTCTCCATTCGGCATGGCGCTTGCGGATCAGCGCGTTTACTCCGCACGCCTCGATATGGAAGCAGGGCGCCGCCCCGTTATTGTTGGTTGTTGCGCGACTTGCCTGCCTGTATCGCAATTTCGTCGCCTCACGTCCGCTTCAACGCCGCGGTATCGATCGGCATCTTTCTCAGTCGCTTGCCGGTCGCCGCGAACACCGCGTTGGCCACCGCCGGAACAATGGCCGACGTTCCGCACTCGCCCATCCCGCCGGGCGGCTCGCGGCTCGGCACGATGTGGACCTCGACGACCGGCATCTCGTTCATGCGCACGACCTGGTAGTTGTCGAAGTTCGACTGCTCGACGCGCCCGTCCTTGAGCGTGATCTCGCCGTAGAGCGCCGCCGAAATCCCGAAGACGACGCCGCCCTGGATCTGCGCCCGAACCGTGTCGGGGTTGACCACGGTTCCGCAATCGACCGCGCAAACCACGCGCCGCACACGAACGGCTCCATCGGTCGAAACCTCCACCTCGGCAACCTGGGCCAAATAGCTGCCGAAAACGAGCTGGAGTGAGACGCCGCGGCCGCTCCCTTTGGGCAACGGGCGCGCCCAGCCCGCTTTCTCGGCGGCGAGATCGAGGACAGCTCTGGCGCGCGGCGTCTTGTCGAGCAATGCACGGCGATAGGCGACCGGGTCGCGCTTGGCGGCAGCCGCGAGCTCGTCGATGAAGCTCTCCGTCACGAACACGTTGTGCGACGGACCGACGCTGCGCCAGAAGGCCGTGGGAATGCCGGGCGGCTCGACGCGAACGTACTCCACATGAAGGTTGGGAAGATCATAGACAAGATCGACCGCTCCTTCGGTGCTGTCGGGATCGAGCCCGTTCTTGAACCCGGCGGGCAGCCACCGCGCAATCACCGACGAGCCGCCGAAGCGATTGTTCCAGGCAATCGGCCTGCCCTCCTTGTCGAGACCGGCGGAGATCCGGTCGAGCCAGTAAGGCCGGTACATATCGTGCTGGATGTCTTCTTCGCGCGCCCAAATCACCTTCACGGGTCCGTCGACATGCTTCGCGATCTCGACGGCGCGAACCGCGCCGTCGGCCTCGAGCCGTCGCCCAAAGCCGCCGCCGATCAGGTGATTGTGGACGATGATCCTCTCCGGCGGCAGTCCCGCGGCCTGTGCGGCCATGGCCTGCACGCGCGCCACCGCCTGATTGCCGATCCAGATTCGACACGCGTCTTTGCCGAGGTCCACCGTACAATTCATCGGCTCCATCGCGGCGTGCGCCAGGAATGGAACCTGGTAGACCGCATCGACCCGTGTCGTCGCGCTCGCCATGGCGTTTTCGATATCGCCGACGCTTTGCGCGACCGCGCCCGGCTCGAGGGTTGCCTGCATGAGCTCCGCCGCAATGTCGCCGACGGCGAGCTTCGCATGCGGTCCGTCGTCCCACGTGACCTTGAGGGCATCGAGTCCCTTCTTCGCCGCCCACATATGGTCGGCCACGACCGCGACGGCGTCATCGAGCCGCACGATCTGGCGCACGCCCTTGACGGCCCTGGCCGCCGTATCATCGAGGCTCTTCACCCGCCCGCCGAAAACGGGCGATTGCATCAACGTGGCGATCTTCACGCCGAACGGCCGCGCATCGATGCCGTAGACGGCCGTGCCGTCGACCTTGGCCGGTGCGTCGAGCCGCCTCGCCGGCGTGCCGATGAGCGTGAAGTCGCGCGAATCCTTGAGCTGCACCTTCTGCGGCACCGGCAGGCGCGCGGCCGCCACCGCGAGGTCGCCATACTTTGCCCGCCGGCCCGTGGGCTCGTGAAGTACTTCGCCGCGCTGCGCGCGACACGACGCAGGGGCGACATTCCAGGTTTTTGCCGCGGCCGCGACCAGCATGGTTCTCGCGGTCGCCCCAGCCTCGCGCAGCGGATGCCAGCCGCCACGTATCGCATTCGAGTTGCCGGTTGCCTGCACGCCGAGCAAAGGATTGGCGTAGAGCTTCTCGTCGGGGGGCGCATGTTCGACCTGCACCTGTCCGAGGTCCACCTCGAGCTCCTCGGCGATCAGCATCGATATCGACGTATAGGTGCCCTGCCCCATCTCGACGTACGGCATGACCAGGACGACACGGTCGTTGCTGCCGATGCGGATGAACGCGTTGGGCGCGAAGTCGGCGGCCGCGCCGGCCTCGACCGCGTCTGCGGCCGGCGGCAGCCGCAGGCTCAGCAAGAAGCCGCCGCCCGCGGCCGCCCCGGCCTGCAGGAATCCGCGCCGCGACACCCGGGACGAGCGGCGATCGAAGCCGGTACCTCTCGGCACCCGACGGTTGCGGCCCATGTCAGCCCCCATGTCAGCCCCATTGTCAGCCTCCATCGTCAGCCTCCTTGGCCGGTCGACTGCGCAGCCGTCTTGATCGCTTCGCGAATGCGCGGATATGTCCCGCAGCGGCAGATGTTGCCGGACATCGCATCGTCGATATCCGCGTCGGTCGGGTGCGGATGGCGCGCGAGCAGCGCCGACGCCGACATGATCTGTCCCGATTGGCAATAGCCGCATTGAACGACCTCGCAATCGAGCCACGCCTTCTGGACAGCCGCGCCGATCGATGTGCCGCCGATCGCCTCGATGGTGGTGATCCGGGCATCGCCGACGCGCTCGATGGGCGTTATACAGGAACGCGTCGCGACGCCGTCGACGTGCACGGTGCACGCGCCGCATAGCGCCCTGCCGCAACCGAATTTCGTTCCGGTCATGCCAAAGACGTCGCGCAACACCCACAACAACGGCGTATCGCCGTCCACGTCAGCAGTTCGAATCACCCCATTGACGTTGACGGCGTAGGCCATTGGGATCTCCACAGCTCATTGATCGGCGATATGTGACGGGCTCTGAAGCGCGGCGATTGCACCCGCGTGCGTTGGGTTGATGTTTCTTGTCGCGTCGCGAGGACCTCTTTTGATCCCTGGCGCCAGGACGAACGCGCTTCCCGCGACTGATGACGAGAGCCGGGTGCGCACCGACAACGTGCCGGACGTTTCGACAATAAACGGCGCGCGCCACGCAATACATTTTGGCGACGCCGCTCATTGCCACAACGTCAACGACGGAGCTCACGCTATGCATCCGGTCACCCCTGCCGATGCCGTCAATTCGTCCCGTCGGCGCTTCGTCGGCGCGGCAGCTGCGGTCGCGGCGGCGACGCAGCTCGGCGCCGTAGTGCCTGCCCAAGCGCAGTCGACGAGGACGTTGCCTGCCGTCACGCCGGGGACCCACACGTCGCTCGGCACGCTTAAGCAGATTGATGCCGGCGTGCTGAACATCGGCTACGCCGAAGCCGGCCCCGCCGGCGGACCCGTGGTGATCCTGCTGCACGGCTGGCCCTACGACATCCACAGCTATGTCGATGTCGCGCCGGTGCTGGCATCGGCCGGCTACCGGGTGATCGTCCCTTATCTGCGCGGCTACGGCGCGACGCGGTTTCTGTCGGGCGCGACGTTGCGCAACGGCCAGCCTTCCGCCGTTGCGACAGATCTTGTCGCGATGATGGATGCGCTCGGGATCGAGAGGGCCACGCTCGCCGGCTACGACTGGGGCGCGCGAAGCGCAGACATCGTCGCGGCATTGTGGCCGGACCGCTGCAAGGGCCTCGTATCGGTGAGCGGATACTTGATCGGCGGTCAGGAGGCCGGCAGGCTTCCCCTCCCGCCAAGCGCCGAGCTCCAATGGTGGTACCAGTTCTATTTCGCCACGGAGCGCGGCCGCGCCGGCTACGAGAAGTACCGGCGCGAATTTGCCAAGCTGATCTGGCAGCTCGCCTCGCCGAAGTGGGATTTCGATGATGCCACTTTCGAGCGCAGCGCCGGCGCGTTCGACAATCCCGACCACGTCGCGATCGTGATCCATAATTACCGCTGGCGGCTCGGGCTCGCTGAAGGCGAAGCGAGATACGACGATCTGGAAAAGCGGCTCGCCGCCGCTCCGGTCATCACGGTGCCGACCATCACGATGGAAGGCGACGCCAATGGCGCGCCACACCCGGAACCGCGCGTCTACGCCAAGCAGTTCGCTGGCCCGTACGAGCACCGGAACATCAGCGGCGGCATCGGCCACAATCTGCCGCAGGAGGCGCCTCAGGCGTTCGCGGAGGCCGTCGTCCAGGTTGCGAAGATTTGAGCCCGGATCGGAAGGTTCTGCGCCGCTCCCATCAGCCAGGCCAGGCGGCTTTCCGGGCGATCCTGCCCGAGGACATCGTTTGGAAGGCGGTCCCGGCATTCCCGCCTTCGGCTCGCCTCGCCATCGTGGTCGGCGAGCCCGCGCGGCCCGGCGCCTACATGGTCGGCGCCCGCGAGCATCGCGATCTGACCGGCACCGACACCAACTTGTGATGGACGACGCGATTTCGATTATCGTATCGTGCAGCGGGAAGGCTGTTTGCAGAGCGAATGCCGGCGAGCTGCCGGATTCGATTGATTCCCGGCCTGGAAATGGCGGGCTGCGAGCCTCGAGCGAGCGGCCGCATCGCTTCAGACGGTGCTCCAGACGATGCGCCAAGGTGCGACGGCGGCCGGGATGCCTGACAATCGGCTGTGTGGGCACTCCGGGAAAAGTCAAAATGGGCGAAGAGCGGGCTGTCGTCTTCGTCGTTGATGACGACATATCGATGCGCGCCTCCCTCCAGGATCTCGTTCGCTCGGCCGGCCTGGACGTGCGCGCATTCGGCACGGCGCACGAGTTTCTGCAGAGTGCGCGGCCGGACGCGCCGGGATGCCTCGTCCTCGACGTGGAATTGCCCGGCGAAAGTGGATTGGAACTTCAGCGGGAGCTGGCCAACTCCGACATCCATATTCCGATCGTCTTCATCACCGGACACGGCGATATTCCCATGACCGTGCGGGCCATGAAGGCGGGGGCTGTCGAGTTTCTGCCCAAGCCTTTCCGCGCCCGGGATTTGCTCGACGCGATCGCACAGGCGATCGAGAAAAGTCGTGCCTGGCGCAAGGATGCAGCCGAGATTGCAGGCCTTCGGACATTTTACGCGTCCTTGACGGCGCGCGAACGACAAGTCATGGCGCTCGTCGTGACCGGTCGTCTCAACAAGCAGATCGCGGCTGATCTCAATTTGAGCGAGGTCACCGTGAAGGCCCATCGCGGCCAGGTCATGCGCAAGATGCACGCCAGGTCGCTGGCCGAGCTCGTGCGTCTCGCCGACAAGCTCGACATCTCGACGGCAACCGTCTGAAGCATAGGTTTTATACCCAGCGCGAATTCCGCACCGATCGAATCGGCATTCGCCCTGAGCCTGTTCTCGAGGCGTCGTCCGGTTGCCCCTTCACCGATGATCGCGATCAAGGGCGGCACGAATGCAAGACAGCAGCTCGTCCGTGGTGAATGGCTTGACCAGGTAGCAGATGGCCCCGGCTGCCAGCACGCGGGCCCGCGCCGCGTCATCGGGGTAGGCAGTAATGAGTATCGTGGGGATGGAAGCGCCGCTCGCAATCAAATGCCGATGCAGCTCGATCCCGCTCATATGCGACATCTGCACGTCGGTGATCAGGCAGCTCGTCTCGCGCCACCCGTCGGACTGCAGGAACTCGCTTGCGCTGCCAAAGCCCTCCGCGTGGAACCCCAGCGCGCTCGCCAGGTCCTGGGTCGCATCGCGCAGTGCTTCATCATCGTCGACAATCGCAATCCGACGCTCGTTCGGCAAGCCGATCTCTCCATGCCAACCACCGCTACGGAGCGGTTCGATCCCACGCCGCGTGCATCGAGCATGTTCCGCTCCTTCGGAATCGGAGCATGCTCTAGATTCTATATTTGGCGCATGTTCTTGTCGGCGAACCGGCGTCCACTTCGCCGGAACATGCGCTAGCGCCCGGGTTGCATGCGGAGAATCGGTGCAAGCGCGAGGCCGGGGTATTGTACTTAGGTCGTGATTGCCGCAATTCGCCGCCGAGACCGCGGCGACTTATCCGCGGATCGGCAGCATCAGATTGAAGACGGCGCCCCGCGGTTCGTTCGGCGCCGCCCATAGCCGGCCGCCGTGCGCTTCGACGATCGATCGGCAGATCGACAGGCCCATGCCCAGACCGCTGGGCTTGGTCGTATAGAACGCCTCGAAGAGGCGCTCGGGAGCGGCTTGGAGCAGCCCCGGTCCCGAATCCCTGAACGCAACAAGCACGGTGTCCGGGTCGACCTGATTGGTGCTGATCAACAACTCGCGCGGCCCCTCCCTGACCTCCCGCATGGCCTCGATGGCATTCATGATCAAGTTGAGGATCACCTGTTGGACTTGGACTCTGTCACCCGAGATGCGCGGCAGTCCCTTTGCCAGCTGCATCTCCGTCAAAATGCCGTTCTTCGACATCTCGCTGCGGGTCAGTCCGATGATTTCCAAGATCGCCTCGTTGATCTCCAAGTCTTCCTTCCGCATCGGCGCCTTCTTGGCGAAATTGCGAATCCGACCGACGATCTCGGCCGCCCGCATACCGTCGTTGCTGATGCGATTGATCGCCTGTCCGGCTTTTTCCAGGTTTGCCGGCGGACCCGCGAGCCAGCGCACGGCGGCCTCGGCGCTCGTCAGCATTGCGGCAATGGGTTGGCTGACCTCGTGGGCAATGGAGGCCGTAAGCTCGCCCATTGTCGCAACGCGGTTGGCGTGCGCCAACTCCATTTGAACCTCGTGGAAGCGCCGCTCGCTTTCGCGTGCCGCCGCTTCGGCACGTTTGCGCTCGGTCAGGTCGACGGCGAAGATGACAACGGTTTCTCCCCGTTCATCCAACGTCGCCCCTCCAACCAGCACCGGCACCCGGCTGCCGTCCTTCCGAAAGTACTCCTTCTCGAATGGCTGGGTGGTCCCGGTCGTTCTCAGCTCGGCCATAGCCCGCGCGTCCCGGTCATGCCACTCCGGCGGCGTCAGCTCCGTCCGGCGCAATCGACCCGCTTCGACGTCCGCTTGCTCGTATCCAATAATTCGGAGAAAGGCCCGGTTGGCCTCCTCAACGCGACCATCGGGCTCTCCAATCAAGAGCCCGATGATATTCGAATCGACAAGGCGTCGAACCTTGCCTTCGTTGGCGCGGGCGACATTGGCGTAAAGCCGCATCGTCTCCACCAGTAGAACGACCATGACGGTTGTCGAGGTGAGCAGCGAAAACAGGCGGCCTGCATAGAAGCCGACGTCGAAGCGCTTGGGGGATACCAGGACGACGATCGCAATCTCCAGAATCACCGCCAGACCCACGATCATCAGCCATTGATCGAGGATCGAGCGCCGGCGGAGCCACAGGACGGCGACCGCACTCACACCCAACAGCATTGTGATCGCCGTTACCGAGTAGGCCACCAATCGGTTCGCCGCGATTCCGCGAACACCGTCCGCGAGCAGCGCCGGCAAGTAGTCTTTGCCAGCCGTGGCGACCAGAATCAGTCCGCAGACCAGCGCAAGAACGAGCGCAACGCTTCGGGCGATCACGGCACGCGATGCCCCTCGCGCCGGGCCCCGCTCGGGTTTCCGGTCCCTCATCAATGCGTAGCCCAGCAGCGCCATGGCGAAAGGAAAGTGCCAGAACCAATAGAGCCATGGTGTGGTCTGGAAGCCCGCGCCGGGCAGCCCGACCGGCGAAAATGCGCCCGGAAACGAGAGCGCATGCGGAATGATTATCAGGGCCGAAAACAGGTAGCCGCAGGCGAGGACGAGGAGAGCACTCAGCCGGTGGGTCGCGAACTGTGAAAACAGCAACACGGAGGTTACAAGGTCGGTCACGAATACGACAGCCTCGACGGCGGGAATGAAGCCGTTCATCTGCCCGAGCATTATGCCGGCGAATGGGGCAATAAGGACGAGCGCCGCGAGCTGGCATACGGCGACAGTGACCACCCATCGCGTCTGCTGGCGTGTCGGCGGCAGGCTCAACAGCCACGGCTCGGCGTTTGCTCGGTCTCCCGCCGTCATCAAGCCTCTCGCCAAGCAAGGTCGAACGCGTGGGTGTCTGCCATCCGACCGACGCGCCGTTGAGCGGCGAAAACCTCGACCTGCCGACCAGCGAAGCGAAGGAGCGCCGCGAGCGACCCACGCACCGAGGCGTCGTCATCGACGACGAACATGACGGGCGTCGCGTGTGGCATGGATGGCAAGCTCGGCGACGACTGCAGCCGATGTTTGCCGATCGCTTTCCGTGGCGCAAGAGGGGCGCTTGGCTCCGTCCATCGTCACGCCCGTGACCAGCGAAAAATCGCGCATTCGCCGCTGCGCGTCCATGATGCTTTGGTATCGGTTCGATTGACAAAGCGTCGCCAAATCGCATTGTTGTCCGGCGTCGAGCCCGATCGGCAGTGCGGCGATTTGTTAGATCCTTGCCAGGCCGAGGTCCTCAGATGTCGGAGCCTTCGCACCAGGCCGCTGACTCAGGTTTTGTGTTCGGCCCATTCTGCCTCTTCCCGAGCCGGCGGCTGCTTCTGGAAGACGGCAAGCCCGTGCGCCTGGGCAGCCGTGCGCTTCTCATCCTCATTGCGCTGGTCGAGCGCGCGGGCGACCTCGTCAGCAAGGAAGAGCTGATCGCGCGGGTGTGGCCGAATACGTTCGTCGAAGATGCGAGTGTGCGGGTCCACATTGCCGCCCTGCGCCGCGTCCTCGGCGAGGGCCAATCGGGGATTCGCTATCTCGCGAACGTGCCCGGCCGCGGATACTCCTTCGTCGCGCCGATTTCGCAGCCGCAAACCACGATCGGCACGCCGGTCGCCGAGGCGCCGGAGCCGGCGCACAATCTGCCGGCGCCACTGACCCGCATGGTGGGTCGCGACGCGGTCGTCGAAACGATCACCGGGCAACTGCGACACCAGCGCCTCGTGACCCTGGTGGGATCCGGCGGGATCGGCAAGACCACCGTTGCGGTGGCCGTCGGCCAGGCGCTGGCGTCCGCCTTCGCCGACGGCGTGCGCTTCATCGACCTGACCCCGCTGGCCGATCCATCATTGGTCGCGAGCTCGATTGCATCGGCGCTTCGGCTTCCAGTTCGCTCGGAGGAACCGATGCCGGCAGTGCTCGCTTTCCTGCGCGACAAGCGGATACTGCTCGTCCTCGACAATTGCGAGCACGTCATCGCGGCCGTGGCGGCGCTGGCGACGGCGATTCTCGCCGCGGCGCCTGGGGCTCACATCTTCGCGACCAGCCGCGAGCCGCTGCTGGTCGAAGGCGAACGCGTGCGACGGCTGCTGCCGCTGTCCACGCCGTCGTCCTCGGCCGGCGTGACGGTCGCCGAGGCGCTCGAGTCGCCGGCGGTCCAGTTGTTCGTCGAGCGGGCGACCGCGAGCGCCGATGGCTTCGAGTTGAATGCCGAGGATGCGCCCGTCGTGACGGAGATCTGCCGCAGGCTCGACGGAATACCGCTCGCCCTCGAGCTGGCGGCTGGCGGCATCGGCGTGTTCGGCCTGCGCGCCATCGCGGCCGGCCTCGACGATCGGTTTCGCCTGCTCACGCTCGGGCGACGCACGGCCTTGCCGCGCCATCGCAGTCTCGCGGCCGTGCTGGACTGGAGCTACGGACTCCTCCCGGAATCCGAGCGCATCATCCTGCGCCGGCTTGCCGTCTTCGCCGGCGAATTCACGCTGAGCGCCGCAAGTGCCGTCGTGACCGATCGCGAGCTGACCGAGGCGCAGGTCGTCAACGGCATCGTCAACCTGGTCATGAAATCGTTGCTCGTCGCCAATCTCGCGGGCGATACGGCGCAGTACCGATTGCTCGAGACGACGCGGGGATATGCACGCGAGAGGCTCGCGGAAAGCGGCGAAGCCGACGCCTTCCGGCACCGGCACGCCGGCTACCTCAGGACGCTGTTCGAGCGCGCCGAGCGCGAATGGGAGACGCTGCTCACCGAGGAGTGGCTTGCCGCCTATCGCGGGCAACTCGACGATTTGCGCATCGCCGTGGACTGGGCGTTTTCTCCCGGCGGCGACGTGGCAACCGGTATCGCGCTCGTCGTCGCGGCGATTCCGCTATGGCTGCAACTGTCGCTGATCAATGAATGCCACGTCAACGTCGAACGCGCGATCGCGCGCGAGCCTGCCGAGAACGAAAGCGACCAGCGACGAATGAAGCTGCAGGCGGCCCTCGGCTGGTCGCTGATGTACACGTCGGGACCGCAGCGCGAGACCGGCGCGGCGTGGAGCGCGGCGCTCGACCTCGCCGAGCGCAACGGCGACACGGATTATCGCTTGCGCGCCCTGTGGGGGCTGTGGGCCGGGACGATCAACAATGGCGATTTCCGCGCGGCGCTGGCGCTCGCGCGGCGGTTCAACCAGGCATCCGCGGGCGCAACCGACGAAGCCGATCGCGCCGTCGGCGACCGGATGATCGGCGTCTGTCTCCACTTCCTCGGCGATCAGGTCGAGGCACGGCGGCATGTGGAACGCATGCTGAGCCGCTACGTGCCGCCGGCCAGCCGCTCGCACGTGGTGCGCTTTCAATTCGACCAGCAGGTGACGGCTCGGATGACGCTGTCGCGCATTCTCTGGCTGCAGGGCTTTCCCGACCAGGCCTTGCGGGTCTCGGAGGCGAACATCGAGCATGCCTCGTCGATCGACCACGTGCTGTCGTTGTGCAACGCGCTCGTGCAGGGCGCATGTCCGGTCGCGCTGCTCGCCGGGGCGCTGCCGCTCGCCGAGCGCTTCACCACGACGCTGCTCGAGGAGACCGAGCAACACTCGCTGGCGATCTGGCATGCCTACGGCCAATGCTTCCAAGGCGAGCGGCTCATCAAGGAGGGAGACCTGCAGGGTGGGCTGCCCCTGCTGCAGGCCGGAATCCGCGAGCTTCGGCAAGCCAAGTTCGTTCAGTATTACACGGCGTTCCTTTGGGTCCTCGCGGAGAGCCTGGCGGCCGCCGGGTGCGTCGCGGAGGGGCTGGACGTCATCGACGAGGCGCTTGCGCGCTCGGCCTCGAACGAGGAGCGCTGGTGCGCCGCCGAGCTATCGAGAGTGAAGGGCGAGTTGCTCCTGCAGGCGGCCGGTTCTGGTGCGGTGGAGCAAGCCGGCAGGCTGTTCACCGAATCGCTCGAGCTGGCGCGGAAGCAGCGGGCGCTGTCCTGGGAATTGCGAACGGCCGCGAGCATGGCGCGGCTGCAACGCCGCCTTGGCGGCGCGGGCGACGGACGCGCGCTGCTCGCGGCCGTTCGTTCCCGCTTCACCGAAGGCTTTGCGAGCGCGGATTTGCAAATGGCGGAATCGCTCTTGCTCGAGCCGGCATGACGTTTCTCGATCAGCGGACGTCTGATTGCGCCGGCTCGCCATTGCGGGTTGTTTCGAAAAGGAACCAGACGCGACGCTCCGCTTCATCGATCCAGTTCTCGAGCAGGCCTGCCGTCGCGACGTCCTGATGCTGCTCGCACAGCTCATGCGCTTCACGCATGTGCTCCGCGAGCTCGATGTTGTCGTCGCGCAGCTCCGCCAGCATGTCCGGCGGAGCGACGTAGTCCGCCTCGTTGTCGGCCACGCGCTGAATACGGGCGATCTGGCCGATCGAGCGCAACGTCGTCCCGCCGATCTTGCGCACGCGTTCGGCGAGGTCGTCGCTGACGGCGAATATCTGCGATGCCTGCTCGTCGAGCAGCCGGTGAAAGTCGCGAAAATGCGCGCCCGACATGTGCCAATGAAAGTTCTTCGTCTTGAGATACAGCGCAAAGATGTCCGCCAGCAGGATATTGAGGGCTCCGGCGATGTCGCGGGTTGCGTTCGCGCCGAGGGCGCTCGGGGTTCCAAGCCGCGCAACCCGCTGCGATGCCGATTGTTCGCTCATGCTCTTGCCTTCTTGCCTGACATCCTCGTGCGCGGATCCGGCGGTACGGGTCGCTTCGCACCGAAGCGGTCGGCTTTCACTCGCTCGATGTCCGCGAGCGCGCCGCCACCTCGCCGGAATCGCGGTTGCGAATTCGGCTGCGTGCGGATGTTTCGGGCGGTGAAATTCAACACCGTTCCTGCGCCGAGTACGCTGCGGCTCGAGGCCAGCCTCCGTCCCAATATGGGCGCATCCACCGGCGATGACGAATAAATGCTTGTGAAGATTTGCTGCGCCAGCGTGAAACTGGGCGCTTGAATGCGCCCATCACCAACTCAAGATGTTGCAATAAGGGCTCCAATGCCGGACCAGCCCCTTCGTCGGGCGAACGCGCACACCGCCGGCACGCTCGTTCGCGGTATTAACGATCGCAAATCCGTGTTGCGCTCCGTTATGCTCATTTCGCGAGCGGTCCATCATCGGTCCTCCAGCGAACCGCGCCGCACGCCCACGCGAGAAAGCCTTCGCCGACGCCCTCATCCCGAAGATCGGGACCGATGCGGAACCCTTCCGTAACGTCATGGGTGGCCTGCGAACTTTGGGGTCGCCTGGCGCCCGGCGGCGAATGACTTACATCACATCATTTGCCTGCGGTGGCGTTCGTACTCCCTGAGCTGCCTCGCGAAGCGGGCAACACGGATTTGCGTGGGCTTACACGACCGCAGCGCACAATGCTCACGGCTTCGGCGACAGCGGCGGCTCGGCGGATGCATCGGATCGCCTAGCAAATCTTGACAAGCATTAATTGGGCAACGCGAGGGAGCGCGCCAATATGGAGCGACATCGGACAACCGTCCCACTCTCCTTCCAAGGAGACCACGATGCTACCCCCGAACGTCGTTCAGCCTTTTGCCGCTGCAGTTCCGGACCATCGCGCCCACGTCGCGTCGACGGCCAACCTCTCGCCGCGCTATCTCGATGATGTCCGCCGCTTTCCCCTGCTCGAGCCGCAGCAGGAGTACATGCTGGCCAAGAGCTGGTGCGAGCGCCGCGAACGCGAAGCCGCCGATCGACTGGTCACGAGCCACCTGCGTCTGGTGATCAGGGTGGCGGCGCAGTACCGCGGCTATGGCCTGCCGGTATCGGAGCTGATCTCGGAGGGCAACGTCGGGCTCATGCATGCGGTCAACCGCTTCGAGCCGGACAGAGGCTGCCGTTTCGCGACCTACGCGATCTGGTGGATCCGGGCGGCGATCCAGGAGTACGTGCTGCGGTCCTGGTCGCTCGTCAAGATCGGCACCACCGCCAACCAGAAGAAGCTGTTCTTCGGCCTGCGTCGCGCCAAGAGCCACATCGCGGCGTTCGAAAGCGGCGATCTGCGCCCCGATCAGGTGGCGACGATCGCGGTCGGGCTCGGCGTGAGCGCGCAGGACGTGATCGACATGAATCGCCGCCTCGGCGGCGACGTCTCGCTCAACGCGCCGATCGGCGACGACGCCGACCAGGGCGAGTGGCAGGATCGCCTCGTCGACGATCACAGCGGCCCGGAGATTCAACTTGTCGAGAGCCAGGAAGGCGACAACCGCCGCAGGGCGCTCGGTGAGGCGCTCACGGTGCTGAACGCGCGCGAGCGCCGCATCCTTGAAGGCCGCCGGCTCACCGAAGAGCCTGCGACCCTGGAAGGGCTGGCGGACGAATTCGGCATATCCCGGGAACGCGTGCGCCAGATCGAGACGCGCGCCTTCGAGAAAGTCCAGCGGGCGGTCAAAGCCCGCGTCGCCGTGATGGAAGGAGCATAGTCATGCCCTCCGCGAGCGCGGTGCAAACGGTTTCCCACATCGCTGCACGGCACATTGCCGGCTTTCCCAGGATCGGACCGGGGCTCTGCGCCATACACGGCTCGGAGCCGACATCTCCACGCGCAACCGAGTTGAACTACCAGGGCGCATACGCCGTCAATCAGCGGCAAAAATCATGGAGCGGCCTGTGCGTAAACTTGGCGGAGATGCGCTGCGACGGGCATCTTCATGTGGATCTCGGCGGCGACGCCATGAAGCTGTCGGCAGTGCTTGAAGAGGTCGGCGGACCTTTCGAGGTCCACACGGGCAATCGGCGCACTCAGGATGCGCCGAATGAGTCCGCGCAATCCCTGAGCATCATTCCGGCGGGCGTGGAGGCGCAGGGTCGCGCCCACAACATGCGTTTCATGCGCCACTTGCTGCTGCGATTCGATGTTGCGTTCCTCATCCGGATGGCGGAGGACGAAATCGATCTGCCGGACGCTTTCCCGCGATGCCTGACGTTCAGCGATCCCAATATCATGCGGCTCGTCCAGCTGTTCGCCGAAGAATGCACCAGTGATGAACCGCACTCCCGGCTCTACGGCGACAACTTGTCGATCGCACTTCTATTGGCGCTGTCGCGGTCGAGTTCCGCCAAACTCCCTCCGGCACGCAATGGCCGCTTGGCGCCGTGGCAGCTTCGCCGCGTGACCGAGTATCTTGCCGCGCATCTGGCCGAGGATGTCGACCTGCAGACGGTGTGCGGCCTCGTAGACCTGTCGCGGTCCTACTTCAGCAGGGCCTTCAAGATCTCAACCGGGCTCGCCCCGCACCAATGGCTGCTGCAGGCGAGGATCGCCAGGGCCAAGGAATTGCTGCTGACATCCGACCGGCCGCTCGCGCGGATCGCGATCGACGTCGGATTTGCCGATCAGGCCCATTTCACGCGAACGTTCGGGCGAGCCGTGGGCGAGAGCCCCGGCGCGTGGCAGCGCATGCGCTGTGCCTGATTGAGCCGACGAAAACAGGCGAATTCGACAATAAATCGCGGGGAGCGGGCGACATGTACGCGGGACAAATGCACGATGGAGAGCAAAATGTCTGAGAGGATCGACGACGGTCGCCGGCGGCTGCTGAGCACTGCCACGTTGGGTCTCGCGGCCGCGGGTTCGGCCCAGCTGTTCCCGACGAAGCTGCGTGCCGCGGTCGGAAACGAGAAGATCCGCCCGTTTCACATCAGCTTTCCGCAGTCCGCGCTCGTCGACCTTCGCGACCGCATCGCGGCGACAAGGTGGCCCGACCGGGAGACGGTGACCGATCAATCGCAGGGCGTGCAGCTCGCGACGATCCGAAAGCTCGCGGACTACTGGCAGACCGGCCACGACTGGCGCAATGTCGAGGCGCGGCTCAACGCCCGGCCGCAGTTCATGACCGAGATCGATGGACTGGACATTCATTTCATTCACGTTCGCTCGAAACATGAAAACGCACTGCCGCTGATCGTCACGCACGGCTGGCCCGGTTCGATCATCGAGCAGCTGAAGATCATCGATCCGCTTGCCAATCCCACGGCCCATGGTGCGAGCGCATCGGACGCGTTCGACATCGTGATTCCGTCGCTGCCCGGCTACGGGTTCTCGGGCAAGCCAACCGCCACCGGCTGGGACATTTCCCGCATCGCACGCACGTGGGTTACGTTGATGAACCGCCTTGGATACACGCGCTTTGTGGCGGCAGGCGGCGATGTGGGTGCGCAGGTCGTCGACGAATTGGGCGTGCAAGCGCCTCCGGAATTGCTCGGCATTCACACGAACATGCCTGGTACCGTTCCGGCCGACATTTCCAAGGCACTCAATTTCCACGAACCGGCGCCGGTCGGCCTCTCTGCCGACGAACGAAACGCGTGGGACCAGCTCGACTTCTTCTACAAGAAAGGGTTGGGTTACGCCAACGAGATGTCACTCCGCCCGCAGACACTCTACGGGATCGAGGATTCACCGGTGGGTCTGGCGGGTTGGATTCTCGACCACGACGACCGCAGTTACAAGCTGATCGCACGCGCGTTCGACGGACAGCCCGAAGGACTTACCCGAGACGACATCCTCGACAACATCACGCTCTACTGGTTGACGAGGACGGCGGTGTCGGCGGCGCGTTCCTATTGGGACTACGCCGCCACCGCGAAGAAGGGCTTTTTCGACGTCAAAGGCGCCACCGTCCCGGTGGCCGTGAGCGCCTTTCCTGACGAGATTTATACCGCCCCGCGCAGTTGGGCAGAGAAAGCGTATCCTAAGCTCATTCATTACAACAAGCTTCCCAAAGGCGGGCACTTCGCAGCGTGGGAGCAGCCGAAATTCTATTCAGAGGAAGTTCGCACGGGCTTAAGATCCTTGCGCAAATCGACCTGAAGAAGACGGCACGTGCATGGGCGCTGGCGCCGCCCGCGTGATCAACGAGAGCAATAAGGCTGCCAATGAAGGCGGAGTAGCCGTGACCGCCGGCGCATGCCAGCCGGCGAGAGCCCCGGCGCGCGGCAGCGCACGCACCGTACCTCATCAATGACGACCCCAACCTTCCAACGACCGGCATCAGGAGGCAATCATGGCAACCATCACGACGAAGGACGGCACGCAGATCTACTACAGGGATTGGGGAACCGGGCAACCCGTCGTCTTCAGCCATGGCTGGCCGCTGTCGGGCGACGCATTCGAGGATCAGATGTCTTTCCTCGCGTCCCGAGGCTACCGCTGCATGGCCCATGACCGTCGCGGTCACGGGCGATCCAGCCAATCTTGGGACGGGCACGATCTCGACACTTACGCCGACGACCTGGCGGAGCTCGTCGAGAAGCTCGACCTACGGGATGTGGTTCACGTGGGTCACTCGACCGGCGGCGGCGAGGTCGCGCGCTACATCGGGCGCCACGGCACCGCCAGGGTGGCGAAAGCCGTCCTGATCGGGGCCATTTGTCCGCTGATGCTCAAGACGCCTGGAAATCCCGGCGGGCAACCGATCGAGGCGTTCGATCAAATTCGCGCCGGCGTTCGAGCCGATCGGTCGCAGTTCTTCAAGGATTTGAGCATGGCGTTTTACGGCTACAATCGACCGGGCGCCACGGTATCGGAGGGCGTGCGCGATTCCTTCTGGCTGCAAGGAATGATGGCCGGGTTTCCGGCCGCGTACTTCTGTATCAAGGCATTCTCGGAAACGGATACGACGGAGGATCTCAAGAAGTTCGACGTGCCGACGTTGATCATCCACGGCGACGACGACCAGATCGTACCGATCGGCGCCTCCGCCATGTTGACGTCGAAGCTCGTCGACGGTGCAAAGCTCGCGGTCATCAAGGGCGCGCCCCACGGCTTGTGCACCACGCGCAAGGACGAGGTAAATGCAGAGCTGCTCGCCTTCATCGCGCAACCTGCGATGAACGCAAAGGCCAACCCGCGGCACCGGGCCGTCTAGCTAAAGCCTATTGCCGGCGTCTTGATTCGCCGCAACATGAGCTCGACGGCGATATGCACCTTGCCCCAGACTTCAAGCAGTGTCGCCAAGTTTTGGAGCGGGTGAAGGGAATCGAACCCTCGTCATCAGCTTGGAAGGCTGTTGCTCTACCATTGAGCTACACCCGCGTACGCGCAACGAGCTCAGCGCCCGCAGGCTCAGAGCCCGCCTTCGCCCTGCGGGCTACGGCGCGGCAGCCTTCGCGCTACGCGACCGGCTTGCCGAGCCGAAGCGCCCGTAGGGCGCGAAGGCTGGTGGGGGAGGTAGGACTCGAACCTACGAAGGCATAGCCAGCGGATTTACAGTCCGCCCCCTTTGCCGCTCGGGACACTCCCCCGAAGAGTATTGAAATTACTAGCAAAAATCCCCGTTGGGGCAAGGACTTCCGCGGGCCGCGTTTATGCGGAGACGGCGCCCGGGTGTCAACCCGCCTTCGCTCTTCCGCCTTCGCTCTTCGAGCTACGGCGGACAAGTCGAGCTACGGCGAGGCAGGCCCACTTTGCCTGCGGCCGCTACAAATTGCCAAGTCCTCGCCTGCGTGACACAAGCCCCCATGCGCAATCGCGATTTCGATCCCAGCAAGTCTCGGCACCGGCCCGCGCCGAAGGGCCGACCGCGTGTCGGCCTACACGAGCGGGGTGAGCGCCGCGCCGAGCACCCACCTGGTAAGCCGCGCGTCGAGCACGGCCGCGACAAGCCCGCCGAGGACACGCGGGCGGAGCGGCGCGACAAATTCCGGCCGCATCGACCCGATGGGCCGGATCGCGCGCAACGCACCGAGCATCGCCCGTTCAAGAAGAAATCCTGGCGGCCGCCGGCGCGCGACCGCGACGGGCCGGTGATCCTCTATGGCTGGCACAGCGTGAAGGCGGCGCTGGAGAACCCGGCGCGCCGCTTCCATCGCCTGCTCGCGACCGAAAACGCGGCGCACCGCCTCGCCGAAAGCGGCATCGCGCTGCCGCTCGCGCCGACGCCGGCCTCCGCCCAGGAGATCGAGGCGCTGGTCGGGCCCGATGCGGTGCACCAGGGCATCCTGGCCGAGGCCGATCCGCTCGAGGCGCCGGCGGTCGAGGATCTCGCGCCGCAGCGCCTCGTGCTGGTGCTCGACCAGATCACCGATCCGCACAATGTCGGCGCCATCCTGCGCTCGGCCGCAGCGTTCGCGGTCGAGGCCGTGATCATGACGACGCGCCACAGCCCGGAGGCGACCGGCGTGCTCGCCAAGGCGGCGTCGGCGGCGCTCGAGCACGTGCCGCTCGTCACGGTGCCGAACCTCGCGCGCGCGCTCGAGGTGCTCAAGGACAAGAACGTATTCGTGGTCGGGCTCGACTCCTCGGGCGAGGCGGATCTCGCCACCGTGCCGCTGCGCGCCCCGCTCGCGCTCGTGGTCGGCGCCGAAGGCAAGGGACTGCGCCAGCTCACGCGCAGCCATTGCGACGCCGTCGCCCGCATCGCGCTGCCGGGGCGGATCAAGAGCCTCAACGTGTCGAACGCGACCGCGCTCGCGCTGTTTGTCGCGAGCGGGCGGATCGCGCAATAGCTGCAGGACTTGGCGCATGTTCTTGTCGGTTCCGCGGAAGCAGGATGTGGTCTACGAGAAGACGGCCACAGCGACGCGAGGCCTTCGCGGTTCTTGCGCCCCCTCTCCCCGCAGGGGAGAGGGACGGGGTGAGGGGCTCTCGGAGCCAGAAATTGAAACTCCGAGCGCCCATCACCCGGCTCCCCCGGCACAAGGCCGGGGTCGCCACCCTCTCCCCTCCGGGGAGATGGTGAAAGGGGAGATCGCCATGTCCGCCATTCGTTCGATCGTGCGCACGCTGCTCCTTGCAGCCCTTGCGGCGCCGGCATCCGCCCAGGAGTTTCCGTCCCGGCCGGTCATCCTCGTCGTGCCCTATGCGGCGGGCGGCAATGTCGACATCAGCGCGCGGGCGCTGCAGGGCGGGCTCGGCAATTCGCTCGGGGCGCCGTTCATCGTCGAGAACCGGCCGGGCGCGGGCGGCACGCTCGCGGGCCAATACGTCGCCCGGTCGGCGCCCGACGGATACACGCTGTTCGTCGGCTCGAACGGGCCGATCATGCTCGGCCCGATGACCATGCCCCACCCGCCCTATCAGTGGCAGCAGGTCTTTGCGCCGGTCAGCACGCTCGCGGTCGCGACCAACACGCTGGTGGTGCGGTCGACGCTGCCGGTCAAATCCGTCGCCGAGCTCGTCGACTATGCGCGCAAGAATCCCGGCAAGCTCACGGTCGCGATCGACAGCGTCGCCAGCATCAATCACTTCATGGGCGAGCTGTTCAAGCTCAAGGCCGGCGTCACCTGGACCGAGGTGCACTACCGCGGCAATGCGCCGGCCGTCACCGACCTGATCGCCGGGCACGTCGACGTCGGCTTCTTCCAGCTGGTCGACACGGCGGCGCACCTCCGGGCCGGCACGCTGCGCGCGCTTGCGATCCTCGGACCGAGCCGCGTGCCGTCGCTGCCGGACGTGCCGACCATCGGCGAGGCCGGCTATCCGGACGCCCAAGGCATCACCTTCAACGGCGTCTTCGCGCCGAAGGCGACGCCGCCCGCCGTCGTCGACAAGCTGAGCGCCGCGATCCGCGTTGCGCTGGCCAAGCCGGAGGTCGCCGATCGCCTGGCGGCGCTCGGCTCGACGGCGCGCGGCAGCACGCCGGACGAATTCGCAAGATTCCTCGCGCAGGAAACGGAAAAGTGGACCGACGTGATGAAGCGCGCCAACATCAAGGTGACCGAGTGAGCAACTCTGCCGATACGCGGCCGTTCTCGCCGAAGATCGACCGCAACTATCCGGCGCCCAAGCTGAAGCTGCCGCCGGGCGCGACCGACACGCATTTCCATTTCATCGGCCCGCAGAAGCTCTTTCCCATGAAGCCGGACAATGTCTTCAAACACCTGCAGTTCGAGGACACGCCGATCGAGGACTGGCTGAAGATGCAGGCTGCGCTCGGCCTCTCGCGCGGCCTGCATGTGCTGTCGATGATGTACGAGAACAACTACGAGCTCGCATTGCACGCGCAATGCCGCCTGCCCGACCGCATCCGCTCCGTCATCGTGCCGTGGTCCGGCATCACCGACGGCGAGCTCGACATCCTCACTCGGGTCGGCGTGGTCGGCTATCGCATCACCTGGCGGCTCGGCCGCAACATCGACCAGCGGATGGTCGCCCGCACCGGCGAGCGCGGCTGGTCGATGCACTACCTGCACCGCGCCGACGAGGCCGAGCAGGACCACTGGAAGCCGCTGATCCTCGCGACGCCCGGGCGCTTCGTGCTCGAGCACATGGGCGGCGTCGATCCCGCCAAGGGCATCGATGGGGAAGGCTTCCGCTTCGTGCTCGAGTGCCTCGACACCGGCCGCTGCTGGGTGAAGCTGTCCCCGCGCATCTCCAAGCAGGAGAACTTCCCGTTCTCCGACACCGACCCGCTGGTGAAGAAGCTCGTCGCCCATGCGCCGAACCGCCTCATGTGGGGCTCGGACTGGCCGCATCCGCAGTACTTCAAGCCGATGCCGAACGACGTCGCGCTGCTCGACATGATGCTCGATTGGGTGCCGGACGAGGCGACGCGCAAGCTGATCTTCGTCGACAATCCGGCCGAGCTGCTCGGATTTGCGAAGGTGTAGCTCCGCGCTCGCGGCTCTTGCGCCCCCTCTCCCCGAAGGGGAGAGGGACGGGGTGAGGGGCTCTCGGAGCCAAAATTGAAACGCTGAGCTCCCCTCACCCGGCTCGCTTCGCTCGCCACCCTCTCCCCTTCGGGGAGAGGGAAAGAAGCGCGCGGCTCACCGCCCGCGCGCCAGTTGCTCCCGCAGCCACGCGACGATCATCTTGAGAATATCGTCGTACGCAATCCCCGCCGTGCGGCCCATGTGATGGCCTTGCGGATAGATGCGCGCCGACTTCGGGTTGCCGTGCTCCATCAGCAGGTAGACGTCGGCGATCGGCGCCTGATCGTCGAGCTTGCCGTTGACGGCGAGCAGCGGCGCCGAGGGCTGGTCGAGGAGGCCCATGGTCAGAAGCGAGAAGCGCGGCGCCGCGGCGAGGAATTCCTCCATGGTCTTGGTGCCGACCGCGCGGCCGCGCGCATCGAGCAGGCTCGCGGCGCCGAATAGGTAGGTGGCGCCGCCGGTCGTGAAGGCGGGCACCAGCCATTCCTTCTGGAAGCCGTAGTGGATATTGCCGCCGTGAAAGACCGCGCCGCCTATGCGATCGGCCCCGACGAAGGCGAGCCGCGCCGCCCAGTAGGCGCCAAAGCTGCCGCCCCACACGCCGATGCGGCGCGCGTCGAGCTCCGACCGTTGCGCCAGGAAATCCATCCAGGCGAAGTAGCTGCGCTCGGCCGCGTCATCGCCGTAGAGAAACGGATTTTCGCCGCTGCCGGGCATGTCGACGGCGAGCGAGGCGAGCCCCGCCTGCATGATCAGTCCGCTCACGTGCAGGCGATCCTCCTTCCAGCCGTCGACGCCGCCCCAGTGCATGACGACCGGCGGCTTGGCGACGCCGGGCGGAACCTGCAGGTGCCCGACCAGCGTCTTGCCTTCGAACGGCAGCTCGATGATCTCGAGCCTGGGCTCGATGAACTGCGCGGCCTTGCGAAAGATGCGCAGCGAATGCCGATAGGCGGCAAGCTGGCCGGGCGATATCGGTGCCGGATAGCGCCCGACGCGGCACGCGTCGAAGCCGAGCTCGAAGCGCCCGGCAAGCTCGGCCTTGCCGGCGCCCGCCTTGGCGCGCACATCGCCTTGCGCTTCGTAGGCGAGACCGATCCGGCACCATTCCTCGGCCCAATGATCGCGATCGAGGCTCTTGAGCGCACTCATCACCGTCGCGGCATCCTGCGGGCGAATGCTCTCGAACGGGCTGAAGCGTCCGGCGCGCCGCAGGACCTCGGCTTTGACCTCATCGAGCGTGCGCTCGCGCGCGCCGGTTGGTTGGTCGTTCATGCGCCGCTCCCGTGGCATACACTCGCAGGGTGGGCAAGATCGCATTCACCGCCGTCGCCGCGTGGGCAACCGCGCGAGGCGATCTTGCCCACGCGGATCGGCCGAGCATGCGCGGTTGCCCACCCTATGTGGCCTTCTCCATCAATGCCACCAGCCCCTTGAGCAGCTCGATCGGGCGCGGCGGGCAGCCTTTGATGTGCAGGTCGACCGGGATCACCTTGTCGACCGCGCCGACGACCGCATAGCTGCCCTCGAACACGCCGCAACCGCAGCCGCAATCGCCGACCGCGACCACCCACTTGGGCGCGGGCGTCGCCGCGAATGTGCGCTCGAGCGCGACCTTCATGTTGTGCGTCACCGGCCCGGTCACCATCAGCACGTCGCAGTGGCGCGGCGAGGCGGCGAAGCGGATGCCGAAGCGCTCGACGTCGTAGACCGCGTTGTTGAGCGCGTGGATCTCGAGCTCGCAGCCGTTGCACGAGCCGGCATCGACCTCGCGGATCGTGATGGCGCGGCCGAACAGCTTGCGCGCCCGTTCCTCCAACGCGCGGCCGACCTCTTCGAGCGCCGCGTCCGCGGCCGACGGGCCCGCGATCGTCACGGGCCGCGCGAACAGCGATTTGATGAGCAGCGTGCGCATCAGCGGCTTTTCATAGATCGTGCCCCGAATAGGAGCAGTTGAACGATTTGTTGCAGAGCGGGAAGTCGGCGACGATGTTCTTCTCGATCGCGGCTTCGAGCAGCGGCCACTGGAAGGCGGATGCGTCGCGCACGTGGCAGCGCGCGACGCGCCCGGCGGCGACACGCAGCCAGACCAGGAGATCGCCGCGAAACGCCTCGGTGACCGCGACGCCTTCGCGCGGCTCGGCCATTTGCGGCACCTCGACGCGTACCGGCCCGGCCGGCAATGCGCCGAGCCAGGTCCTGATCAGCGCCATGCTCGCCTCGACCTCGGCGACGCGCACGCGCACGCGCGCGTCGACGTCGCCGGCGGCGAGCACCGGAATCTTGAAGCTCATGCCCGCGTAGGGCGGATAGGCGAGATCGCGCCGCGCGTCGAAATCGCGGCCGGCGGCACGGCCGACATAGCCGCCCGCGCCCCAGCGCGTCACCAGCTCGTTCGACACGATCCCGGTCGTGCAGGTACGATCCTGCAGCGAGGGGGTCTCGTCATAGTAGTCGACGATCTCGGCAAAGCGCGGCGCGATGTCGTCGAGCGTCGCGATGATGGCGCGCGCGGCGTCCGCGTCGAGATCGCGCGCGAGCCCGCCCGGCACGATCGCGTCCATCATCAGGCGGTGGCCGAACGCGCGGTCGCTTGCGGCCAGCACCGCCTCGCGCAGGATGCCGGTGTGCGCGTGCAGCAGCGCGAAGGCCGCATCGTTGCAGATCGCGCCGATGTCGCCGAGGTGGTTGGCGATGCGCTCGAGCTCGGCCATCACGCCGCGCAGCACCTCGGCGCGCTTCGGCACCGCGATGTCGAGCGCCGCCTCGACGGCGCGCGCGAACGCAAAGCTCAGAGCGACCGTGGCGTCGCCGGAGACGCGCGCCGCGATGCGCGCCGCCTGGTCGAGCGCGCAGTCGGTGAGCAAACCGTCGATGCCCTTGTGCACGTAGCCGAGCCGCTCCTCGAGCCGCGCGACGATCTCGCCATTGGCGGTGAAGCGGAAATGGCCGGGCTCGATGATGCCGGCATGCACGGGGCCGACCGGGATCTGGTGCAGCCCCTCGCCTTTGACCGGCGAAAACGCATAGTCGGTCGGATCGCGCGGCGGTGCCGCGGCCTTGGCGCCAAGCGGCGCGCGCACACCCCAGGCGCCGTGATCGAGCCACGGCCGCGTGTCGGCCGCGCCGACCGCGGCAAAGCCGTAGAGATCGCAGATCGCGCGCTCCAGCCGGATCGCCGGCGGATGATGCCGGCCGATCGACGGGAAGGTGTTGTCGCGCACCGCGAACGAGACGACGCAGGGCCCGCCGAGCGCCGGCGCGGCAAGCGCGAGATGCACGGCGCCGGCGTCGCCCCAGAAGCCGAGCAAGGTGCCCTCGTGCGCGAGCCCCTCGCCCACCGCGTCGAAGGTCGCGAGATCGACGTCGTAGCGCGCCCACGGTTTATGGCCGGCGACCGGGGCGCGGTGCGCCAGCAGCGCCGCGAGGCGGCTATGGGCAGCAGCGCTCATCCGAGCAGCGCCGCCACGGTGCGGAACCAGCCGACGACCGCGCCGGGCAGCCACAGGCCGGCGACGAGCACGAGGGCGAGATGGAGAAACAGCGGCACGACCGACGCCTTGACGGGCCCTTGCGGGCCCTTGGGCGCGCCGAACACCACGTCCTGCAGGCGCAAGAGCAGCGCGCCGAAGGCGACGAGGAGGCCGGCGATCAGCAGCACGGCGAGCAGCGGCGCCCGCGCGAAGGTCGAGGACACCAGCATGAACTCGCTGGCAAAGATGCCAAACGGCGGCAGGCCGGCGATCGCGACGACGCCGAGCGCGAAGCCGGTGGCGAGCACCGGATGGGTGACCGACAGCCCGCCGATCTCGGCGATGCGCTGCGTGCCCTTGACCTGCGCGACATGGCCGACCGCGAAGAAGATCGCGGATTTCGTCAGCGAGTGCATGGTCATGTGCAGCAGCCCGGCGAAATTGGCGATCGGCCCGCCGATGCCGAACGCAAAGGCCGCGATTCCCATGTGCTCGATCGACGAGTAGGCGAACAGCCGTTTGATGTCGCGCCGGCGATAGAGCATGAAGGCGGCGAAGACGAGGCTGATGAGGCCGAGCGCCATCATGATGGCGCCGACATTGAGCGTCGCCGGGTTGCCGGCGAGCACCATCTTGAAGCGCAGCAGCGCGTAGAGCGCGACGTTGAGCAGCAGGCCCGACAGCACCGCCGAGATCGGCGTCGGGCCCTCGGCGTGCGCGTCGGGCAGCCAGGCGTGGAACGGCGCAAGACCGACCTTGGTGCCGTAGCCGACGAGGAGAAACACGAAGGCGAGCGACATCATGCGCGGGTCGAAGTGGGCGGCGTTCTTGGCCAGCAGGTCCCACGCCATCGCGGGCAGCCCCTCGCCCACCACCTCCTGCGCGGTGAGATAGATCAGGATCGTGCCGAAGAAGGCGAGCCCGATGCCGACGCTGCCGAGGATGAAGTATTTCCACGCCGCCTCGATCGCCTCGGGCGTGCGATAGATGCCGACCATCATCACGGTCGAGAGCGTCGCGACCTCGACGCCCACCCACATCAGGCCGATATTGTTGGCGAGCAGCGCGACGCTCATCGCCCCGAGCATCGCCTGGAACATGGCGTGATAGAAGCGCAGGAACGCCGGCGTGATGCGGCCGATCTCGATCTCGTGCGCGATATAGGTGGCGCTGAAGATCGCGGTGGTGAAGCCGACGAAATTGGTCAGCACGATGAAGAAGATGTTGAAGTCGTCGACGATGATGAGCTCGCTGCGCACGCGCGGACCGAACAGCAGGGCAATGCCCGCCGCAAAGGCGAGCGCGCAGGCGATCACGTTGAGGACGGCGCCCAGCCGATAGTCGGAGACGAAGGCGAGCACCACCACGGCGACCGCGGGCACCAGCAGCAGCAGCTCGACCGCGAGCGTCATGTGTGCTCCCTGCGTTCGCCGCGGAAGCTGTCGAGCGCGCTGACGTCGACGGTGTCGAAGCGCTCGCGGATGCGGAAGACGAACACGCCGAACACGATGAAGGCGATCAGGATCGAGAACGCGACCGAGAACTCGACCACCAGCGGCATGCCCTTGGCGCCGGTCGCGGCGAGCACGAGGCCGTTCTCGAGCGACATGAAGCCGACGATCTGGGTGACGGCGTTGCGCCGCGTGATCATCATCAGGAGACCGAGCAGCACGACCGCGAGCGCGAAGGCGAGGTCCTCGCGCACGATGATGCCGGTCCCCTCGCCCACCGGCTGCACCAGCAGGATCGACAGCGCGACCAGGCCGAGGCCGGTCAGCATGGTCGGGCCGCCGCCGAGCACCTGCTCGATCTCGCGGTGGATTTCGAGCTTGCGCACGATGCGGTGCAGCGCGGCCGGGATGATGAAGCCCTTCACCACCAGCGCGACCAGCGCGGTGACGATCAGGTGCGGCGCGCCCTGCGCGACCGACTGCCAGGCGACCGACAGCGCAAGCGTGATCGCCTGCAGCGCGAACACGTTGAGCACCGCCAGCACGCGGTCCTGGTAAAGCAAGAGAAAGCTCAGCACCAGCATGGTGCCGGCGAGCAGATGGGCGACGTCGAACGACAGCGTTCCCATCAGAACCCTCGCGACACGAACAGGAGGAAGACCGCGAGCGCCGCCGCCGCGAACGCCCCGCCGAGGAAGATTGGATAGCGGAAGACGCGCATCTTGGCGACGCTGGTCTCGCCGAACGGCAGCAGCGCCGCGAGCACGAGAATCTTGGCGAGATAGACCGCAACGCCGAGCGCGAGCGCGCCCGGGGTCTTGTCGACGGTCGCCATGCCGAACGGAAAGAACAGGCAGGCGATGAGCGAGAAATAGAGCACGAGCTTGAGCGCCGCCGCGGCCTCGATCATGGCGAGATGGCGCCCGGAATATTCGAGCACCATGGCCTCGTGCACCATGGTCAATTCGAGGTGAGTCGCCGGATTGTCGATCGGGATGCGGGCATTCTCGGCGATGCCGACGAACATCAGCGCGAACAGCGCGAGGCCAAGCGAGACGCGCAAGCCGACCGAGGCGGTCGCGAACAGGTCCGCGACGGCGGAAAGCTGCGTCGTCCCGGCCACCAGCGCGACCGTGAACACGATCAGCAGCATCGCCGGCTCGGCGAGCGAGGCGATCATCATCTCGCGCGAGGCGCCGATGCCGCCGAAGGCGGTGCCGACGTCCATGCCGGCGAGCGCGAGCGCAAAGCGCGCGGTGCCGAGCAGCGCGACAAGCGCGATGAGGTCGGCCGACCAGGAGAACAGGAGCCCGCTCGCATAGGTCGGGATCAGCGCGGCCGCGACCCAGGTCACGGCGAAGACGCCGTACGGCGCCGTGCGGTAGAGCCAGGAGGCATTGTGCGCGAGCACCGCCTCCTTGTGCATGAGCTTCCAGATGTCGCGATAGGGCTGGATCACCGGCGGCCCGACGCGGGCGAGGAGCCGCGCCTTGACCTTGCGGGTGACGCCGAGCACGAGCGGCGCGATCGCCACCACCAGCAGCATCTGGATGCCCTGCAGGACGAGGTCGAGGATCAGCGCCATGCCGCCACCACGATCAGCAGCAGGATCAGGGCGCAGAACACCAGCGTGAGATAGCGGCGGATGGTAAGGAACTGCAGTGCGTTGAGCCGCAAGGCTGCCGCCGCGACGCCGCGCGCGAGCGGCCCATAGGCGAAGCGCCAGGCCGGATCGATCACCCGCACGGCGAAATGGCCGGCGCGCGTCTCGCCCGGGCGCGGCATGTCGACGTGCTCGTAGACGCCGAACACGACGGACCCGAAGACGCGGCGGATCGGCATCGCGAAGCTCGACGAGGTGTACTGCGTCTGCGGCGCGTCGAGCGGGAAGCCGCAGTCCCAGATGGCGCTGCGCCGCGTCGCCCGCGTCGCGAAGCGATGGATCGCGAGCGCCGTCAGCGTGCCGGACGAGATCATGAAGGCGAGGATGATGAGGCCGTTGTAGGAGCTGCGGCTCTCGCCGATCGGCACGATCGAGAGCCACGGCACGCCCGCCTGCCGCGGCATCACGCCGCCGACGAGGTGCTGCGCGACCGGGGCAAGCGCGTCGATCACGAAGCCGGGCAGTATGCCGGCGAGCACGCAGATGGCCGCCAGCACGAACATGGCGGCGAGCGAGAAGCGGTCGGTCTCCTGCGCCTGCGCGGCCGCCGGCGTGCGCGGGCGGCCGAGGAAGGTCACGCCGAAGGCCTTGACGAAGCAGGCCGCCGCGAGCGCGGCCGAGAGCGCGAGCAGCGCGCCGACCGCCGGCACCATCAGCTTGAGCCCCCATTGCGGCAGCTGCGGGCTCACCAGGATCGCCTGGAAGGTCAGCCATTCGGAGACGAAGCCGTTGAGCGGCGGCAGCGCCGAGATCGCGGCGCAGCCGATGAGAAAGACGACGGCGGTCTGCGGCATGCGGTGGATCAGCCCGCCGAGCCGCTCCATGTCGCGCTCGGCCGTCGCGCCGAGCACGGCGCCGGCGCCGAAAAACAGCAGGCTCTTGAACACCGAGTGGTTGAACACGTGAAACAGCGCGGCGGTGAGCGCGAGCGCGGCCGCGAGGTTCATCGCATTGGCGCGGAACGCGAGCGCGAGCCCGAGCCCGATGAAGATGATGCCGATGTTCTCCACCGTGTGATAGGCGAGCAGCCGCTTGAGGTCGTGCTGCATCAGCGCGTAGAGCACGCCGAGCGTTGCGGTGATGCCGCCGAGCGTCAGCACCACGAGCCCGTTCCACGGCGTCGGCGCGCCGATGAGATCGAACACGATGCGCACGAAGCCGTAGATGCCGACCTTGGTCATCACGCCCGAGAGCAGCGCCGACACATGGCTCGGCGCCGCCGGATGGGCGAGCGGCAGCCAGACATGCAGCGGCACGACGCCCGCCTTCGAGCCGGCGCCGATCAGCACCAGGATCACCGCGAAGCCGGCGGCGAGCGCGGTCGGGTGCGCGGCGCGCATCGCCGCGAAGGCGTAGCCGCCGTCGGGGCCGGCGAGCAGGCCGAAGGCGAGCAGCAGCGCGAGCGTGCCGAAGCTCGCCATCACGAGATAGATGTAGGCCGCGCGCAAATTGGCGGCCTCGCGGTGATGCGCGAGCACGATCGCCCAGGAGACGAGCGACATCATCTCCCACGACATGAGGAAGACGAAGGCATCGTCCGCCATGACGACGAGGTTCATCACGGCGAGAAACGCCGGATAGTACGGCAGCACCCGCATGGGGGCTTCCTCGTGCCGGCCGTAGCCGAGCGCATAGAGGCTCGTGGTCACGCCGCCGAGGTTGACGACGATCAGGAAGAAGGCGCTGAGCGCGTCGATGCGGAAATGCCCGCCCAGCGTCGCGAGCCCGACCGGCAGGACGAGCGTCGTCGTCGCGCCGCTTGCCAGCTCGCGCGCGCCGATCGCGAGCAAGACCAGCGCGATGATGCCGCAGGCGCCGTAGACGAATGGCGTGCGGAAAGGTCCGCGGGCGAGCGCCAGCAGCGAGACGGCGAACAGCGCCATCACACAGCCCAGGCCGACCGTCACTGCCATGTCGCAACCTCATTGCATCCGCGCCGAATGCAACGCAGCGAGCATGGCGCGGCCCGCGCGCGTGGCGCGCGGATGCGGCCGACAACGATTGGGGGAAACGGAATCGGCCACGGGGGCGGCTCCTTGTAGGGGAGCCGGCCCGCCTATGCCAAGAGGCAATTTGCGGCGCGCCGGAATCGCGCGGCGTGCACCGCACCGCCGCGCAACCGCGCGTCTATCGGCTGGTCAGGACGATGAAGTCCGTCTCGTTGCCGGTCTCGTAGCCGAGGCCCTGATCGGAGATGATCAGCGAGGCGCCGGTCGACATCAGGGCGGAGATGCGCTCGCGCGCCGCTTGCGGGATCTCGATCCGGTCGAGCGCCTCGGCCGCGGTCACGTGCGGCGCCGGCGGCGGCTCGGCCACCTTCTCGACCTTGCGCACCTTGCGGCCCTTGACGGTCACGTAGTGCACCGCCTCGGTCTTCTTCTTCGCCACCGCTTCGTTCGGCAGCGTCACGGCCAGCCAGCGGAAGCTCACGCCGTCGGGATTCTGCTCGACCGCAGTGTAGAGATGCGTGCCGAGCGGCTGCTCGGGATGCAGGATGCTCACCGGCGCGCTGAACACCGGCTGGAAGGCCTTGCGCACGAACAGCTTACCTTCCTTCTTGCTGACGAAGACCGTGATCGGGCCCGGCCGCAGCGGCCGTTCCGGCCCGTAGGGCTGCAGCGAGACCTTGACCGCGGGCGCCGCGGGCGCGACGGCCGGCACGGGTGCGACGGCCGGCATCGCCGCCGGCGCGGCAGGCGCAGTCGACGGGACGAAGCTCTTCTGCACCTCGACGGGTTGCGCCGGCGTCACGGTGACGGGCTTGACCATCACGGTGCCGGTCGCGGTCTCGCCGCTCTTCGCCGGCGGCGCAGCGGCGGTCTGCGGCGCGTGCTGCGGAGCCGGTTGGGCGTCGGCCTTGACGGTGTCCTTGACGTTATCCTTCCGGGCGTCCTCGGCCTGTTGGTGCGCCGCATCCTGCGCGGCGGTCTTAGGCGCGTCTGCGGTCTTCGGCGCGTCCGCGGTCTTGGGCGCATCGACGGCCGCGGACGGCGCCGTCGTTGCGTCCTTCACGTCACCCTTGGCGATGGTCCCGGCCGTGTCGGTCACGACCGGCGCCGTGACATCGACCTTCGCGACGCCCGTCCGCGGCGCACGATCCTTCGCGACCGCATCCTTTGCGGCAGCGTCCTGCGTCGCCGCCTTGACGGCGACGCCCGGAGCGGCGGGCGGCGCAGCGGCGTCTTCCTTGCGCGCGGCGACGATGGCGTCGTTCGCCGCGGCGCGCGCGGTATCGGCGAGCGTATCCTTGCTGTCGCCCTTGTTCGTCGCCGCGGCCGCCGGAGCAGCCGTCTGGGCGGGCGCGGCGACGGGCGGCTCGGCCGGCTTCGGGGCCGCCGTTGCGGCGGCCGCGTGCGGCGCCGGGTCGACCGCATCGGTCATCACGTTCGGCGTCTGCGTCTGCGCGGTGCGCACCAGCACCTGGGCGACGGCCGGCGCGGGGACGATCTCGCTCACCTTGTCGGCCGGCTTCGGCCGCGTGAACAGGCGCGGGCTCTCGATCGGCTCCGGCATCACCTCGTTATGCATGACGAGGACGCGCGCGCCGCGCTCGGTCATATGGAAGAGCTTGACGGCAAAATCGGGCGGCATGCGGATGCAGCCGTGCGAGGCCGCATGGCCCGGCAGCACGCCGGCATGTAGCGCGACGCCCGACCAGGTGATGCGCTGCATGTAGGGCATCGGCGCGCCGCTGTAGATGTTCGAGCGGTGGAAGACTTCCTTCTCGATCACGCTGAACACGCCGGTCGGCGTCAGATGCCCGGCCATGCCGGTCGACACCGGCGCATGCGCGATCACCTCGCCCTTGTCGAACAGCGTGAGCCGCTGGTCGGCGATCGACACCTCGATGAGCGGCATCTGCAGCGGCTTCGGCGGCGGCTCTTTCTTCTTCGCCTCCTCGCGCCTGGCATGCACCGGCTTCTTGTGCGCGGCGGCAGCCGACGCGGGTCCGAGGGCGGCGAGAACGAGCGCGGCCGCCGTCCCGCCGACGAGCGCCGCGCGCAGCGCCCTGCCTTTCGCCGTCCTGCCGCTCCGCGACGAGCCGGCGCTTTCGCCACAATCCATCGTCATGCCCCTGTCAAAATCAATATAACGCGCAAGCTCGCCGAAAACTATTTGAGTCCTGTGAACAAGGCCACGGCGCCGGCGGCACCAGGCCGATTTATTTCCGACTATTCTTAAGGCTTGCCGCATCGGCTCCGTCCGCCCGGCGCAAGAGTTTTCAAGGCGTTAGATCGTTTACCGCGCTGCGAGCGGTGCCGCGCGGCGCCGGCGATCACTTCTTTGCAACGCAAATTGCGCCGCGATGTTGCAATTTGGCTACGCTCGACCCGGCCCGTGGTTTCGCCGTCCCGCGCCGGCCGCCATCTGCTCGCCGTCATCCGCCGCCATGCTATAGGCTTACCGGGGGCACGATTGGCGGAGCGGGAGACATGCGGACACGGATAGTCATCACGGCCGGCGCGCTGGCGATGGCGGCGGCATGCGGCGGTGCGGCGCTGGCCGAGGAGTCGCAGGCGTGGAAATGGTGCGTCAACGAGAACAAGGACTCGCCGGACCTGCAGATCGGCGGTTGCACCACGGTCATCCAATCGGGCCGCGAGACCACCAAGAACATCGCCATCGCCTTCAACAACCGCGGCAACGCCTGGCACGACAAGAAGGACTACGATCGCGCCATCCAGGACTACGACCAGGCGATCAAGCTCGATCCGAACTACGCGCGCGCCTTCTACAACCGCGGCATTTCCTATGCCGACAAGGGCATGGATGACCGCGCCATCGAGGACTACAACCAGGCGATCGCGCTCTCCCCGCGCTACGCCCATGCCTACGGCAACCGCGGCCTCGCCTACGCGCACAAGGGCGACCTCGACCGTGCGATCAAGGACTACGACCAGGCGCTGACCTTCGACCCGAACAACGCCGTCGACTACAACAACCGCGGCAACGCCTATTACGACAAGAAGGACTACGACCACGCGATCGCCGACTACAAGGACGCGGTCAGGCTCGATCCGAACTACGCGAGCGCCTACAACAACCTCGGCAACTCGCTCTACGCCAAGAAGGACTTCGACGGGGCGATCCTGCAGTACAGCGCGGCGATCCGCATCGATCCGAAATACGGCGTCGCCTACGCCAATCGCGGCCGCGCCTACCGCGAGAAGGGCGACACCGAGAGCGCGCTCGACAACTACATGCAGGCGGTCAAGTTCGATCCCGACAATCCGCGCACGCTCAACGACCGCGGCAACGCCTACCACGCCAAGAAGCAGTACGACCTCGCGATCGCCGACTACACACGGGCGATCGCGCTCGATCACGACTACTCCTTCCCGTACAACAACCGCGGCATCACCTACAGCGACCAGGGCCAATACGACAAGGCGATCGCCGACTACGACCAGGCGATCAGGCTCGATGCCAAATACACCGACGCCTACAACAACCGCGGCTACGCCTATGCGCGCAAGAAGGACTGGGACCGCGCGATCGCCGACTACACGCAGGCGATCGCCCTCAATCCCGACTTCGTGCGCGCGCTCAACAACCGCGGCGAGGCCTACGAGGCGAAGAACCAGTACGACAAGGCGATCGCCGACTACGACCACGTGATCCGGGTCGAGCCGAAGAACGCCTCGGCCTGGAACAGCCGCTGCTGGGCGCGCGCCATCGTCGGCGCGGAGCTCAACGGCGCGCTCGACGACTGCAACGAGTCGCTGCACCTGCGCCCCGACAACGCCAACACCATCGACAGCCGCGCCCTGGTCAATCTCAAGCTCGGCGACCTCGACGCGGCGCTCGCCGACTACGACAAGGCGCTCTCGCTCAACCCGAAGCTCGTCACCTCGCTGTACGGGCGCGGCGTCGTCAAGCAGAAGAAGGGCGACGCCGCCGGCGGCGATGCCGACATGGCGGCCGCCAAGGCGATCCGCGCCGACATCGCCGACGAATGGGCGAAATACGGGGTGAAATGGTGAAATGATGAGTCATGCAGGGCGGGCAAGCTTCCGCCTCCGCGCTGCGCGCTACGGCGGACGCGAGCCCGTCCGTAGCTCGCGCAGCGAGCGAAGGCGGGTCGCTTGCCCACCGCCTCGACGCGCGTGGGCAAAATCGAAGACGATTTTGCCCACCCTACTCGCGCTCGCCGTGCTCGTGGCCTCCGCCGGCGCGGCCCATGCGCAGAACATCTACGGCGCGCCGCCGGCCGACATCGACGCGCGGCTCGCCGATCTCGTGCGCGCCTATCCGGACTTCATCGCGCGACGCGAGGGCGGCACCCTTGTGATGCGCAACGGGACGACATTCCCGATCTCCGACGGCCGCACGAACAAGTCGTTCGACGAGCTCCTGCAGAAGCCGGACATCGACGACATGTTCTACGCCGCCTATCCGGCCGGCCAAGCGCCGCGGCCGCCGGCGAAGAACGTCGACCCCGGCCGGGTGCGCTACGAGCCGCTGTTCATCGCCATGTACGGCGACTGCCACAAGGGCGAGGTGACGAAACGCATGCGCGCGGTCGACTGGCTGCCGCAGCATCACGGCGGCAAGGTGATGATCACCACCACGAACGGCGTCGACCAGGCGCTCGCGGCGGTCTCGCGCGATCTCGATCAGCTGCCCGAGGGGCTGATCAAGTATCTGCGGCCGTCCGCCGGGACCTACAATTGCCGCGCCATCGCGGGCTCGACGGCGCGCTCGATGCATGCCTACGCGGCCGCGATCGACATCAATGTGACCTACTCGGCGTACTGGCGCTGGGGCGGGCACCTCGACGCGCCGGTGTGGACCAACAAGATCCCCTTCGAGATCGTCGAAATCTTCCGCCACCACGGCTTCATCTGGGGCGGCTACTGGTATCACTTCGACACGATGCACTTCGAATATCGGCCGGAGCTGCTGCTCACCGACGCCAAGGCCGGCTGAGCACGCCGCGCGAGGAGACGCCGTGCGGCGGTTCATTCAGGGGCTTTCGCCGTCCGCCGAATTCGCCGTCGTCGTGCTCGGCGCGTTCGGCTATTTCGTCGCCATCAGCCTCGCCGCCGTCTTCTGGCGCAACGGGCAGGCTGCGCAGGTTTCCGACCGGCACCTCTTGGCGCTGCTCGCCTACGAGCTCGTCCTCTTGCTGTTGCTGCTCGGCTTCCTGCGGCTGCGCGGCTGGACGATCGATCGCTTCGGCGTCCAGGTGAGCGCGGGCGAGACGCTCACCGGCTTCGGCCTCGCCGGCGCCGCCTATGTGGCCTACGTGCTCGTGTTCGTCGTGGTCGCGGCGGCGTGGCCGCAGGCCGCGCAGGCGATGCAGACGTCGGGCCTCGCGTCGCCGGGCATCAGCCTCGCGACGGTGATCGCGGTCGCGCTCATCAACCCGCTGTTCGAGGAAGTCTTCGTCTGCGGCTATGTCATCGCGGCGCTGCAGAAGTCGAGCGATCCCTGGGCGGGCGTGCACGTGAGCGTCGCGATCCGCCTGCTCTATCACCTCTATCAGGGCGCCGTCGCGGCGATCGGCATCGTGCCGTTCGGCCTCATCCTCGCGCTCTGGTACCGGCGGACCGGACGGCTATGGCCGGTCATCATTGCGCACGGAGTGACGGATTTTGCGGCGCTGCTGCACTTTGTGCGCTGAAATGTGCGCTGAACCGGGGCGCGCGGCCGTCGAATTCCACAACTGCTTGAAATTATTGCTGTTATCCCAGTTGGGTTGTTCTGCCAAAATTGCCCGCCGGAGGGTTGGGTTCGTTCGGGCAGTCCTGCCAACCCGACCCGGTGGCCCCGTGTGCTCGGGGCGACGATCCGTGGCCGGTCACCACGGCCTGGCGCCATTGATATCATTGGTATTTCGGCTCTGGGTTCGTTCTGCCAATTCGGACCTCCAGGGCTTCGCGCCGGTTGGTGTCATGATGCGAGACGCGATGGCGGATTCCTTGGCCGGACGTCGACCTTAGCGTTCCGGGCCCCGGCAAAGACCGTGTCTTTGTAACACTGACGGCACGTCATGACAAGAACATTCCGTGAACATCGATGGCCCACAGCGGAGCTTCGGGCCGCTGGACGCGCGGGCGGCATCGGATGGCGGATCGGGGCGCCTCCGCAACGCCTCACTCCCCGGCAAGCCCCCGCTCCGCCGCGAGCGCGCGCACGCGCTCGCGGCTTTCGTGATGCGCGGCCATCAGGCTGTGGATGGAGCGCGCCAGCTCGGCGCCGCGCCGCTCGTGCGGCGGCTTGAGCGCTGCCGCGATGTAGGCGCCCTCCTCGCGGCTGAACGCGACGAGTCCGCGGCCGAAGCCGAGCTGCTCGCGGCTGTAGCGCGCGAGCGCGGCGGCGAGGTCGTCGCCATGCGCGAGGAGCGCATCGGCGAGCGCGGCGGCGTCGAGCGCGGCCTTGGTGACGCCGGCGCCGACATGCGGCCGCGCGACGAACGCGGCATCGCCGACGAGCGCGACCCGCGGCACCGGATGGCCGAACGCGATCGCCGACGACTCGAGGTCGAAGATCGGCTGGAAGAACGGCTCGGCGCGGCAAAAGATTTCCGCGATCTGCGGCGCGATCAGCGCGCGCGCGGTCGCCTTGATGGCGGCGATCACATCGGGCCGGATCAGCGGCGGCGGGATC
>Ga0335081_10000719_pt1 | contig 54454 bp, 63 predicted proteins | sample Lox_Sample_35_FD_206713 | JGI IMG/M metagenome (GOLD analysis project Ga0335081, IMG submission 206713) | Soil microbial communities from Loxahatchee National Wildlife Refuge, Florida, United States - Lox_Sample_3.5 | ecosystem: Environmental > Terrestrial > Soil > Wetlands | place: USA...
CGTAAGGAGGGTGGGGAATCATACCGGCCTAGTGTTGGAACTTGTCGGTCAATTGACCGACAAGTTCCTTCCAATGGTTCTGCTCCAGCTCCCATCCCCTTGGCACCTGCGCCGAAGGCGTCTCATGCCGGGTGGGAGGACCGGGCCGCTAGGAAGCTCGGGAATTTGGCCAGCCCCAAGACGATCAGACGTTTTGATGAGGGCAGAGTAGCCGATGCACCTGAGACTCTCGCCAAGGTCGAGTCAGGCGAGATCACATCAGTTCAAGGGGCAGTCAGGGCGGCAGCGGCCGAGCTGGGTATCTCTGAGCCTGCCCCCATCCCCAAGTCGACTCTCAGTCGGCTCAGTCAGGCTACGTACGCCATCCGGCACGCTCATGAAGAACTGGATAGCCAGCTCGGCGGTGCGACGATCAAAGAAGTGGTTTCGCAGCTGGACATACACGCCGAGGCTGTAGACGCATTCCGGGCTGCACTACAGGAACGTATCTAAGGCATCCCGTCCGATGGATGACGACTCTCTCTGCGCCGAACGCGACCGCCTTCGGCGCGAAGCGAACGACGGCACCACATGCCGGGCCTGCACTCAGCACGTCCAGGTCCACTGGCGCACCATCAACGGACCGATTAGAAGGTCTCATGGCATCCTGTGCATGTGACTTCGGTCATGGCTTGCGCACCTGCCATTGTGCGGCCTGCCATGAGACCTTCACTGGAGTCACTGCCTTTGATGCGCATCACGTCGAGAACGAAGACGGTGTCACCGTGTGCCTGGATCCAGCTACGGCGCTGAAGCCTGACGGATCTCTGAAATTCGCTGCCATCAGGCTCACGCCGGAAGCCAGCCTCGTCTGGGGCCGAGCGGCTGCGAAGGGCGGACCGGCCGCCCCGTGGGGCAGGGGCGAAAAATGACACAGGCGCTGTCCCGCGACGAGGTGCTCGCGCTGCCACCTGTGATCGGCCTTCCAATGCTCGGCAAAGTCCTCGGCCTGTCCGAGGCGACCGTCCGCGAGCGCGTCCGCCGTGGCGAGGTGCAGGCAATGGGTATCCGCGTGGTGAAGCTCGGCGCCCAGTGGCGCGTGATCACTGCCGACCTGCTCACGGTGCTCGGCCTGGTGGACGTCCCTGACCCCCCTTCGCGCGTGTAAGAAGAGACCATGAACAAGTCTGAGACGGCGATCCTGCTCGGTGATCTGGCCCGCTACGACCTGCGCCGGTTCGGCGACGACGACGTGCTCGCCTGGCAGGAAGCCCTCCACGATGTCGCCTACGAAAACGCCCGTTCGGCTGTCGTCGCCTACTACCGGGACCACCGGGACCGGGCCATGCCGTCGGACATCCGCAAAGCCGCACAGCTGGCCGCCGACGACCGCGCCGCGCACGCATCCTGGTCCGGTGACGGCGGCGCCGGCTGCGGTCTCAGCGGCTGCCGCTGCACCCACACCACACCCTGCGATCGCGGCTGGATCGACGCGTCCACCATCATCCATGAGATCGTGGACCACAAGACGGGTGAGGTGAGTTCGCGCCGCGAGTACGATGCGGTGCAGCCGTGCCCTATCTGCAAACCGGCGCGGGTGGTGAATGACGGCGAGTCGCGGGACGCGTGGCTTGGGCGGCTGCGGTCGCAGAACATGTCGTGGCAATCCCGCCAGCGGCAAGGAGCAGCTTAAGCCATGAGCCGTACCTAGCCGCGATGACGGCAAGCTGAATCGACGACTGCGGAGGAAGGCGAAACCGGGATGGTAAGCACATCGGGAAGCGTTTCATCTGACCGCCTACGCGAGGCACGCGAGTACCTTGGCTTCCACCTAGAAGACGTCGCCCAGGCCACAGGCTGGCCGCAAGCCCGGATCGCTGCACTGGAAGACGGCACGTCGACCCGTATCACCGGGGCGGAGCTGCGGAAACTGAGCCGTCTTTACCGCCGCCCCGTTACGTGGCTCCAAGGTGAGACCACGTTCACACCGGATGCCGGTTTTCTGCAGAAGCTCGAAGACCTGACCGACGGTGACCGTGAGGCGGTGCTGAGTTTCGCGGAATGGCTTCAAGGTGCGGGACCGCCGGGACCGCCGGATACGCGGCGGTGAGTGTGCTTGCGGCGGCTGGTCATCAGTCCGGCACCAACGAGGTCGTGTTCATCGCCGTAGCCGCCGCGGCAGCGCTCGCCTGGATCTTCGGTCGCCGCCGCCGTGTCAAAGTCAAGGCACATACGAGGAAAGCGCCGCGCCGTAGATGGCACTGGTGAGCATGGTAAGGTCAACCATGACCGTCGCTGAGCTTGAAGCCCGTATCTGGGCCATCACCGGCCGTGAACTCACCGGCACCCAAGTAGACGCCATCGTCGCCGCAGTGCAGGAGTACGCCGCTGATCTGGCGCCGAAACCGTCGCGGCGGGTGCTGCATCACAGCGGTGATGTGGACTTGCACCCGCTGATCGGCGCCCTCGCCGACGCGATGCTCAGCGAACCAACGCCGCAACTGGAAGGATGACCATCATGCAGATCAACAAGGAAACCGGCGAAGCCGCTCAGGTGTGGCCCTCGCTGATTTGATGCCAGCAACGACAAGGAAGCCCCCCAGGGCTGAGCAGCCTGGGGGGCTTCCGAACATCGCCGCTAGGTTAGCGGATCAGGGAACGGTGTAATGCTCGTTCGGGGTGTTCACACACGACCAGATGATCTGCTGCACCCCCGCCGCCGTGCTGTACCCCGGATCGTTCAGGCATTTACCTGAGTGCGGGTTCCGGATCTCACCGTTGGCAAGATGGACCCACACATCGTTCCACGGCACCGCACCCGACGGGCACGACCACACGATCACCTTGGCGCCGTTCACCACGGACGCGTACTGGATGTTCATGCAATGACCCAGAACCTGGTAGGTGCCGTTAGCGGCGAGGGTCCACCGTTGCGCGCCGGTGCCGTCGCACCACCACAGGTTGACCTTGGCGCCGGGTCCGCCGCTGAAGTAGTCGTCGAGGCATTTGCCGCCGTATCCGTGGATCGGACCGACCGGCGGCGGTGGGGTGGTGTAGGTGAAGTGGTCCGCTGCGACCGGCGCTGAGGTGCCGCCCGAAGTGGTGACCCGCACATCGACGGTCCCTGCTGTGTGTGCCGGGGATGTCGCCGCACACGACGTCGCCGAGCACGACACCCCTGCGGCTGGGGTGGTGCCGAACTGCACCGACCCAGCCGCGAGGTTCGTCCCGGAGACTGTCACGTGAGTACCGCCAGCAGACGGCCCCGACGTGGGGGTGACACCGGTCACGACAGGCGCAGGGGTCACGCACCCGGTTGCGGTGAATGCGCACACCCCTTCCGGTGTGCCCCACCCCGTCGGCCCGTCATACCCGGTCGTCCCGGTGCACAGATACGCGGGGGAACATGACCCGTTCGACCCTGTGGTGATGTCGTTGATACTTGCCGCAGTGTGGTTGGCGTACGGATAGCTGGCCGGGTTCGCCGACGGCGCCGGCGGCCCGGCGAGCGCGTACACGGACGCGATGATCGGCGACGCGGCGCTGGTACCGCCGACCACCATCCACGGCTCAGGGAACCCCAGCGTGTTCGGATACGAGTCATACACCGCAACCCCCGTGTCGGGGTCCGCGACCGCCGCCACATCGGTGTCGGTCCGGTTTGAGCAGCCGCTGTCATGCTGCCACGACGGCTTCGTTTCCTGGCTCGAGCAGCCGGACCCGGTGCCGGTCCACACCGTTTCGGTCCAGCCGCGTCCGCCGCCACCTCGGGTCAGCGATGTGCCGCCGACCGCAACCACCCCGGGTGATGCGGCCGGGTAGGTGGTGCCGTAGCCGCTGTCACCTGCGGATGCGGTGACCGCGACACCGGGGTGGGTGTAGAACGGGTCGAGGGTTGTTTCGCCGGGGAACTCGCCGCCGCTGGCGCCGTAGGAGTTGGAAACGTATTTCGCGCCGAGCGTTGTCGCAGCGGTGTCCGCTGCGGTGGCGAGGTCGGTGAGCCCAGCGGAGTCAGCTTCGACGAGGTCTATGGTGCATAGTGGGCAGATCGCGGACACCATGTCGACGTCGAGGGATTCTTCGACTTCCCACCCTCCGGACGGATCCACCGCCGCTGGTGGCGGTCCGCCGGTCTGGCCGTACAGGTGGACGCTGGTGGCGGGGAGCCCGTAGGTGGACCGGTAGGTGTTCAGGTCGGCCTGGGCGTTTGGGTTGTGGTAGGCGTCGACGATCGCGACGGCCTGCCCGGCGCCGCCGGCTGGCAGGGCGTACGCGGATTTGAGGTCGGCGGGGCCGTATCCGGCTGGGACGCCGGGGGTGGTGGCGGGGACGGCGGTGGTGCGGACCAGGACGAGGCAGTCAGCGATGTGCGCAGCTTTGCTGGTGCACGCGGGTTTGTAGCTGACTGGCAGATGCGCAGTGGTGGTCGCGGCCATCGCGGTTGCCGTGGTCGCAGCTACGGCAACGACTAGCAGCAGGACGGCGGCGGCGGCTGTTTCCCTGAGGAACCTGTTCAACATGTGCCCTTCCGGTAGCGGGTGTGTTGCGTGCATATCCTGACACTCGCGCGGAAGTTCTGTGCGGCCAGCAGATGACATCCCAGGACCGCAGTCGTGCGGGGCTGGTTCTCAGCGGCGGCGGGACCGCCCGGGGATGTTGAACCGGCGGTCCACCGGCTGCGGGCAATCCACCCCCGGATCACCCGCGAACCACGCCCACAACGCCTCAGTCAGCGCGTTCAGGCTCGGGAACCCGGCCGCTTTCGCGGCGCTGGTCGCCCGCTGGTCCACGTTTTCGGTGTGGAACGTTACCGTCCGCCGCCAGCTAGCCGACCCGTCACGGCGGCGGTACGCAACCGACGCGCCGTTCTCAGCGACCGGGGTGTCGGCGAGGAATTGAGCGACGGCGCGTGGGTTGGACGCGAGGATCTGCCAGAACACAATGGTCGGTTCTGATAGTCCGGAGTATCCCGCTTCGCGGGCAGCGGCCCGGGCGGCGTCGGTGAGGCTGGTGTCGAGGTCCCGGCCGCGTACAAACACCCCGTAGGGGTTGTGGTGCCTTTCGGTGGCCACGGCAGGTCCCCTTTCGTCGCGGATAGCCACGATGCTAGCATTTAGCTAACCTGCCTAGCTGTTCGCCGACCCCCCCACGGCCGTGACCATCCCTCAGCAGCTGGGCAGGCTTCTATGTGCGGCGAAGGAGGCATGTGGTGGCTGTGTTCAGCCCGGAAGGCGACCGGGTGCCGCATCCTGATGTGTGGAAGCATGCTGCGGCGTGCCGCGACGCTGATCTGAGCCTGTTTTTCGGGGTTGATGGGGAACGGCGGACGGTGCGGCGGGCGCGGCTGGCGGAGGCGCTGACGTTCTGCGGCCGGTGCCCGGTGGTGGTGCAGTGCCGGGAATGGTCGATGTGGTCGCCGGAGAAAACGGGTGTGTGGGGTGGGCTGGACACGGACGCGAAACCGGATGACGGGTCGGTGGAGAATGAGTGGCAGCGGATCCGGCGGAGCCGTCAGCGGCGGGCGTTGTATGCGGCGGAGGCGTCGTGACGTCGCCGCTGTGGGTCACCGCGGCGGCGTTTTTTGCGGGTTGCTGCTGGGTGGTGTGGACGGCAGCGGCGTCGTATGCGGTGCTGGCAGCGGACCGGGTGTGGCGCCGCAATCGGTGTCAGCGGACTGGTTTGGTGTATGCGGCGGAGCTGGATGAGGACCTGGCGATCCTGCGGGCCCGGCGCAGGTTCCGGGGCGGTTGACATCGGCGCCGGGGTGGTAAATCCTACCAAGTGGATAGCCACACACCTGTAGACGTGCGGGCCCGGCCCATTCCGTTCCCCCGGGCGGTCCCCGGGCCCGCACCCAAGAAAGGGAAGATCATGGATTCGGTTGTGAGCTGCGGCGAATGCGGCAACGAAGCCCCAGCGCAGTCCGATGAGATCCGCTACGTCGCGGACCCCGACGAAGCGCACTGGGAATGCACCGACTACGACGCATGCGCCGACCGCCAGCTCGACGCCATGCACCAGCCGCACCCCGGCGAGATGGATGACCTGTTCTCCGGCGAGATCATCTGATGGCCACCAACAAGGGTGTCGCCTGGCCCGACGGTGAAGACAAGGCGATCCGGGTTCTGTACGACAAACAGCAAAGCCAGTCACAAACTGGCACCACCGGGAAGGACGGAAAGTGACCAACAGCCCACAGCATGTGTCGCGTGGCTACCGCTGGTACCTGGCGAGCGGCGTGATCCCCGGCCGGAACTGCCCGCACCTGGACTGTGTCGAGTTCGCCGCCGACGGCGCCGAGGTGCTGATCTCGGACACGAAGGTACGCGAGGAGCACATTCTGCGGGTGCCGCGTCACATCGCCGCCGAGTTCCTGGCCGACATCAAGAACGGTCACTACGACGGGAACGGCTATATCACGACCGGTGAGCTGAACGTGGAGCTGCGGGACAGTCCAAACCGGCGGGCGGTGCTGTTCATGTTCCCGAGTTTCGACCGGACGCGGTTGGTGTTCGACCGGGCGGAGTGGCTGGTGTTCACGGGTGGGGTGAAGTCCGGCGAGTTCGACCATCTGGTGATGGCTGAGGACGCGTACGCCTGACCCTGGAAAAGCAAGATAGGCCCCTAGCCTAGCGGTGATGCCGGGCTAGGGGCCTATCTGTGTTTGTGCTCAGTTGGCGGGTGGGGGGAAGCTGAGTTTCAGCTCGCTGAGGACCTGTTCGACGCCGGCGACGACGGTTGCTTCGTCCACGGTGCCGCCGGGAAGCGCGGCGACGACAGCGGCGGCGATCGCGGCAGCAGATGGGATGTCGGGGATGAGGGATTGGAACGCGGCGTGCGCGGCCTGGATGCGGGCGACTTGGGTGGGGTTCATCGAGGGGGTGGTGGCGCCGGTGATGGCATACGGGAGCCACCAGAGTGCGGTGACGGGTTCAAGATCGCGGTAGTCGGCGGCGGTCTCGAGCTGGACGAGGAAGCCGCGTATCGCGGCCCAGTCGGCGGTGTCCCAGGATGCGGGGCCGGTTGCGGACACAGGTACCTCCGGTCTCGGCCATTGGCCGTAGTCGGCGCAGTTCACGGTGTCGACGTCCACGGTGACACCGCCGACGTTGACGGTGGCGGTCTGCTGCATGATGTGCGGTGTCCAGCCGCAGCTATCCCAGTTGGTCCCAGACCAGGCATAGGTGCCCCACCAGAACGCAGCTTTCCCGGCGGTACGGGCGCGGGAGAGGGGCCAGTAGCCGCCGTAGAGACCGGTGCAGTCCAGGCCGAGGTATCCTGCTGCTGCGTCGAGGTAGGCGTTGATCGCGGGCTGGTCGGTTTCTGGGGCGTCGTAGTCGCAGGCGAAGTAGACGACGACCGGGTCGGTGAGCCCGCAGGCGCGGGCCTGGGTGATGGCAGCCTGCGCGTCGGCGAGCCCGGCTGCGGATCCGGCGGTGATCCGTTCAGCGGTGGATTCCCAGACGAGCACGATGGCGATCCCGGCGGCGCGGAGCTCTGCGGTTTCGGCGGCGGTGAGGTTTTTGGTGGGGTCGGGGGACAGATACCGGCAGACGAAGGTGTGCCCGGCGGCGGTGATCGCGGCGGGGGTCGGGTGCGGCGCCCAGGCGTAGTCGATTCCCGTCGTGGCGATAGCGCACCTCCGGTCAGTCGAGCGGTAGTTTCACCTGCGCGCCGACGTCCCCGGATCCGATGCCGAAACATTCCAGGTTCCCGGTCGCGTACAGCACGAACCGGGGGCCTTTGCTGGCGGCAGGCACATCGCAGGACACCGGGAACAGTTTGTCTTTCACTGGGACGTAGGTTCCGGTGAGCGTGGCGACGATGGTCGCGTCGGTGACGGTGCCCGCTGTCAGCCACAGATCGAGCTGGATTTCGTTCTGCGGGGTGAGCCGGTACCGGGCGACCCGGCCGCTTGAGACAGCCCACCCGGCGAGCAGCGCGCCGGACAGGTCATGCCACACCTCAGCCGCCGACGGCGATGAGGCGGGTTGCACCGCCTGGATCTGCCCCAGGTAGGGGGCGCCGAGGGTGAACAGCCGGGCTTCGGTGACTTTGAGGCGGCGTTGCAGGTCCGCGATCGTCGACGCCGTCTGCCTGGGGACGGGGACTGGGAATTTGGTCACAGCGACACGCTTTGCAAGCCGCCGAGTTGCAGCGTGGTTGTTTCGGCTTGGCCTTGGGCGGGGAAGGTGAGGGTCCAGCCGGTGATGCGGAACAGCCCGGTGACGCCGGGGGCGCCGGTGACCGGCTGCGCGGGGTGCAGCGGTGAGGTGGCTGCGACAGCGATCTGGTCGCCGAGGGTGATGTCCCTGACTTTCGGGTAGGCGGTGGCGCCGAGGGTGAAGGTGGGGGCGATCTGGGCGAGGATCGCGGTGGCGGCGACGTACCCGTCGGCGTAGGTGTCGACTTGTGATTGCGCGGTGATGGTGTTCGGCAGCGATACGGAGTCTTCGAGCAGTGGGTAGCCTTCGCTGAGTTCGGCGGTGGCTTGGCCGTGTGGGAGCGCGGACACCCATGTGGTGGCGGTGGAGGTGGCGGCGGAGGAGCCGGTGACGAGGACCTGGTTGGCGACGGTGCCGCTGCCCGCACCGCGCTGCCACCCGTAGTCGATCATGTCGCGGCCGGGGAACACCAGCGACAGGCCGGTTGAAGCGTACGACCGGCCCATCGTCGGCAGCCCCACCTGCGCCTGGGTGGCGAGACCACCGGACGTCGTGAGAACCGGGGTCAGCGCGTACTCAAGCGAGTACGCGGATACCAGGTCGTTCCAGGCATCGTAGATTTTTTTCAGCGTCTGCTGTTCGGTGACCGACGCGAACGTACCGCTGAGCGCGGTGGTGGGCAGCAGACCGGCGATCGCGCCGTACGGTTTGCCGGTGGCGTACGCCATCTCCTGGGTGAAGATCTGGAACACATCCACCCCGTCGAAGATCAGGTTGTCGCTGATCTGCCGGTGTTTGAACATCTCTTCCATCGACGCGGCCTGGATCTGCGCCTGCCCGTCGGTGATGGTCTGATTCGGCTGCCCGGCGACCGGCCCATTCCACACCGGTACACCGTCTTGCAGTACCCACAGCACGCTTTTCCACGGCTCGAGCGCTTCCATCCATTGCCGTACCTGGTAGGCGGATTGGGCGGTGAACGCGAGCATCGTGATGGTGTCGCTGGCGGACAGGAACTGCCCGGTCAGCAGCGGAGGCGCGAAGTTGATGTTTGTGTAGCCGAACGCCGACGCCCCCACCGACGTTGCCGTGTACACGGTCCCCCCGGCCGCGGCGCCGGAGGTGATCTGGAACAGCTGCCCGGGGGTGATCAGCGCGGCGTCGGAGTTGGTGACGATGAAATATGACGATGTGACGGGTGTGCCCTGGTTGAGGATGGTGAACCCGCCGTAGGTCATTTGGTAGGCGGTGGGCAGGGCGATGGACCCGGTGAACGACCCGACTGAGTTGATCTGCCGGGTGCAGGATTGGCCGACGATCGGCAGCGTGTCCGCGAGCACCGCGCCGGTCAGCAGGTTGGTGCTGAGGAACCGGTAAGTGCTGGCCGCAGGGGTGCTGGGAGCATCTGGGGGGGTGCCCATGTCAGAGGGTGACGGGTTTGACCCGCAGAACGATGGGTTCGTACGACGCGGCGGGCATGGTCATCGTGACACCACCGCCGGCGACGGTTCCCCGGAACGTGATGCTGTGCGCACCAGCGGATGGGGTAGTGCCTTGCGCGGACGAGGTGAAGTACGAAAACGATCCGCCGCCCTGGAACGTGCCGCCATTGGTGGGGACCCCGTACACGGCGTCGAGCTGGGCGCCGTCGATGAACACGCCGAGGATCGCGACACCGTTGCCGCCGGACGAGGTGATCGCGGTCCATTTGGCGTAGATTTCGATGTCCGTTGACCCGTCGGTGGTGATGGACGCGGTGGCGATCGTCACGGTCGCGCCGGTGCTCGGCAACGTGGGCCCCACGGTGACGACGGAGATGACAGGGGTGAACGGCAGGACGTGTGCCTGCACCACCCCTCCGCCGGCGTTTTGCCGCAGGCTGTCGGTGGTGTAGTCGTGGATGTACATGCCCGCGTACCCGGCCGGTGCGGACGCGGCAGCGACCGGGTAGATCCCACCGGCGGCGGTGGTGAACAGCCTGCGGTCGGAAATGTTCCCGGCGACGATCGACGACACCCCAGCGGCGACAGCGATCTGCGCAAGCAGGATCGCGTTCGACGGCGTGGCCGGGGCCGACGGAGACGGGGCGGCGGTGCCGGTGATGATGGACACCGCGCCGGTCGGCGGTGACGTGGCGAGGATCTGCACCACCACAATGTCGATACGCGGGTTCGTCGGGTCCGACGCTGCGACGGTGAGGGTCTGGCTGGCGCTGTTCTGCACCCGGTACGCCCCGTCCGTCGCCCCCGACGCGCTGGGGATCACAGCGGCGCCTTTAGCGACGGTGATGTTCATCCCCGACGACGCGGCGACCACCAACGGTGTCGCTTCGTTGACCATCACGCCGCCGCGTGTGTCACCGGCGTAGGTCATGGCGGACACGTCGTGGAGGCGGCCACCGGCGTCGGTGAGGACGTTGGTACCGGCGACCCACCACGGGTAGCCGGTGAGGGTCACGCTAAGCGGCATACCTGTGCCTTCCTGTCATAGATATGCGCTGCGGTAGGCGCAGACCATCTGCAGCCCAGCGCCGGCGACTTCGAGGGTGCTGTACCCGGGCCAGATGACCCACCACGAGGAGGTGATGTCAGCGGGCCGGTACGCGCCGTTGTAGTACCCGGCGCGCTGGTCGAAGTCGGCGTACAGCACATCCCCCGGCTGCAACGTCAGCGACGTCCACGACACCAGCTGCCCGGTGGTGGCGTTCAGCAGCCCAGGTGACGCGACCGCCCCGCCTGAGACGTTGGTGACGGTGATTTGCGGCCGGGTTTCGAAGGTGCCCGAGTTGTACGCCATTATCGACCCGGGCGACGATCCGGCGGGGATGGTCGCGGGGATCGTCGCGGGGATGGTGAGCCCGAGACCACCGACGGCGGTGGTGGTCTGCGATTGCAGCATGGCGGAGTATTTACGCGGATCCGGTGCGATCAGCACACAGGTGAACGTGACGTCGTACAGCGTGGGGTAGGTTTCGGTGAGTTTCCCCGACCGGCGGACCTGCGCCTGGGTGGCGACGGGTTCGTTGTACACCATTGTGGCGAGGTCGTTGACGGGGATCACTTGCTGCAACTGGGCGCGGGCGACGTCGCGGAGCGCCTGGGTGGGCGCGGAGGCGGTGATGCTGACGGTGATAGCTCGGGGTGCGTAGTATTGCGCGGCGGGCCAGCCGCCGTGGTCGGCGGCGCGTTGCAGCACCTGCCCGGACACGTCGGGGCCGTCCCAGCCTTGGATGCTGTTCCAGATCCACGCGATGCCGTTGCTGTCAGGTCCGGTGCCGACCGACACTGTGACCGGGATGCCGGACCATGTGGGGGTGTAGGTGAACGATCCGGTCCAGTAGCCGATGTCCGGTGACGACGGTGTGAGCGATGACGGCGACACAGCGGCCTCGTAGGTGGACGTGTACAGAAGGGTGTAGGCCCCGGCCATCAGGCGCTGTCAGCGACGAGGGTGATCGCGGACGGGGAGGTGATCGACCCGGTGCGGGTGGCCAGCGCCCGGTAATTCGTGATCGTGCCGTTGGTCCCTGCGGTGACACCGTGGAGCAGCGTGTTGGACACGGCGACGTAGGTGACGCCGGTGCCGACACTCATCCCGTACTGGGGGGAGTCGTTGCCGGTGCTGTCGTCGTTGACGCCGGGGTACACCGCGCAGCCGTCGACGATGACCGGGTTGGTGACGTTGCTGGCGATGGTGATGCCTGCGTATCCGCCGGAGACGGATCCGGCGCCGTCGCGGTGGCACACCATCCCGGTGATGACGATCGGGTCGTTCGACGTGGCGGTGATCAGCACCCCGTGCTGGGTGGACCTGTCGGTGGAGCAGCCGGTCATCCGGATCCCCAGCCCGGCGTTGCCGTCGATCTGCCAGCCGAAATTACCGGACCATTCGGCGCGGCAGCCGAGGAATGTGCAGTTCCCGTTGCCGTACACGTACCAGCCTTGCCCGGCTGCGGCGAGGGTGTAGCAGTCCGTCCAGGTGGAGTCGACCATGTTCGCGACGTTGAACGCGGCGCCGTTGCCGGTGTGGTCGACGGTGACGCGGCGCATCCGCCACGACCCTGGTGTGCCGCTGTGGGTGCCGTTCCCGACGCTGAACCCGCCCCTCGGCGCGTACCGGATCATCACGTCGTGGATGTATCCGTTGACCGCTGTGTCGGTCATCGCGATCCCGTCGATCGCCGCCGCCGGGGACAACGCGGAACAGTCGAGAGTGAAACCGGACAGTTCCTGTTCCTGCCCGGCAGCGAGACCGATGACCTGCGATCCGGTGAACGACGCGGACGGTGTGATGACGGGGCCACCTGTGGTGCCGTTCGCGGTCCGGCCGTGTTCACCCGCGAACGTCACCCCCGTCGGCACCGACAAAGGGAGCGACGTCGTGTAAACACCGGTGGGCAGCCACACCGTCGACCCGGGGGTCGCAGCGTTCAGCGCAGCCTGGATCGGGGTGGTCGAATCCGCTATGCCGGTGCGGTCAGCGCCGCCGCTGTAGGCGGTGCTGAGAACGTTGTACCGGATGACGCTGTTGCCGGTGAGAACGTCGGCGATGTTGTTGACATCACCTGGCGGGTCGGGGGTGCCGACCGCGCGGGTATCAGGGGGAATCGTGTACGGCATCGGTGATCACACCCCGATCGGCTGTGGGCCCTATTGCGCGGTCCCGACCGCCAGCGCCAGCTCAAGCCGCATCTGCGACTTCTGCTCCGGAGTCGGATACGCCGGGCCGTAAAAGTTCTGCGTGATCGCCCCCCCGGTTTTCCGGCCTATGGCGTCGGCGATCGCCTCACCCAGCTTCGTGTACTCCCCAGCCGGGACCATCAGCTCCGGTGATGCGGTCATGTTCACCGCCGCGTCGCCGGGCATCAGCATCCCACCGTCGTCGGCTTTCGGCAGCTTCGACTTGGGCACCTTGAACCACTTCGCTGCTTCCTGCGCCAGGACCTGCCCCTCATGCTTGAACACCGCATCCAGTTGCGCCTGCTGCGCCTTCAGCCCGGCTAGGAAACTCGCACCCGTCCCCGACAGCCCGTACACCGCGTTCGCAGCCGTCTGACCGACCAGCGTTTCTGCAGCCGAAATCTGCGTCTCCGTCGACGACAACGCCTTAATCAGCGAAGGGCCGCCGGCGAGGATCTCGTTCGCGTACTGCAGCCCCTGATCCGGGCCGAGCGCCACGATCTGCTGAATCAGACCCGTGTTCACCTTCGACGTCTGCAACCTCCGCAGCACCGCCGCGAACGCTTTCAGATTCGTCAGCTTCTGCGACATCTGGTACTGCAGATACTGCGGCCCTGTCATGAACTTCGTACCGCGCGCTGTCCCCACATACGCCGACCCGAGCGCGGCGGTCGAAATGTCCGCATACCCGGCCAGGTTGCCCGTAGTGGTCGATGCGTAGGACTGCGCTGCGGCCATTTTGTTGTCGACGGCGGTGATTTTCGCCAGCGTGCCTTCCATGGCTTTGACCTGGCGGGTGACCATCGCGTCCCGCCACTTCGCCGACGCGCCTTTGTAGTTTTCGTTGACGATGCTGACGAAATCTTTCAGCATCTGCGCCAGCCCAGCGGGGCTTTCGATCCCTGCCGGGGACGCGAACGTGGCAGCGAGCCACGCACCCTGGGATTCTTCGTGCGCGAGCGCGGCGCGGGATGCTGCGCGGGCGGCGGCCCGCTGCCGTGGCGTCGCAGCCGCGTGATGAGCCGCCGGATGCCGGGCGGGGGGTGTCCGGTCCCGCCACCGCCACTTGCCATCAGACGACCGGCGGCACACCAGATTCCCATGAACCCGGTTATGCTCGGACCGGGAGCAGAACTCACCACCCCGAGGCGTCCCCGCCGCGTAACCCGCCTCAACTCCCGCCATCGCCGACGTCGCAGCGTCCATCACCTGCTCACCGCCGAGCATATGCACCAACTCGGGACCTTCTTCACCGACAACCGCCCACCCCGGCGCCGCCCCCCCGACACCGTGCTGATACCAGTGGTACGCCATCTCATGAGCCTCAGCAGCATCAGGCGAACCGTACGTGCTGTTCCCGGTTAGGAACACCTGACGTCCCTGCCGAGCCGTCCACGTACCTAGTCCAGTGGTGGGGCACCAGACCCGTGCGGTTCCAGCGTCCTCACGTCTGATGGCCTTACCGCCTATGAACGGTTTGGTTTCCGCGATGTTCGCACCGGAACGCCGCGTGACCGGGTTCCTGGTCCACTGGTGAAACGCTGGCCGTTTGCCGCTGAGGTATATCATCACGGCGATAGCGTCCTGCTGCGGCCCGTCGGCCTGCGCGTAGCTGATCTTCCCGGGATAGGGACCTTTCCCGCAGATAAAGCCGGGGCGTGCCTGGTGACCGTCGGCGCCGAAAACGCCGCGCATGAACGCGTCACGTTGCGACGGTGAAATGGACAGCACGAACGGCACCGGATCGCTGTGATCGTAGCCGCTGCGCTTGAGCAACTCGGCAGAATACGGGCGGCTCAGATGCCAGTAGATCATCGGAGCCCCTGGCTGCCCGTCCGGCGTTTTGCCGCCGGTGCGGGTAGTGCGGTTGACGACCATTTCGGCGGTGAGATCGTCGATCCGCTGCACGTGATCTGGTTTGCTTGTGGACTGGCACAGGTTGATTTGCACCGATTTGCAGCCTCGGGCGGTGCGCCAGTGCTTGCTGTCAGGGGTGCGTGACTTCAGGTACTGTACGTGCCCGTCGCCGAGGATCCAGCCGAGCAGTTCCGCCTCGATCTCGCTGATCGCGGGGCCGTCGCCTGTGCTGGCAGGTGCTGCTAGCCGGACCGAGTCATGCGCTGTGGTGATCTTATCCGCTTGGACAAGTTCGTCTGTCCGGCAGGACGGGCTGTATCCGCTCAGGCGGGTGCCGTGGCCGTCGCTGCGGCGCCCGTCGATCTGGTGCAGCCGGGAGACAGCCCAGCGGTGGTTCGGTGTGCATGTCACGTCCCACGTTTTGTTCCGTAGCCTGATCAGCGGAGCGTCGTCGTAGACGTGAACGTCGGTGATGGGCGTCCATTCGCTTTGCCTGGTTTTAGGGTTGTATCCGATCGTTTCATCACCTGGGACGACGCGATCGCAGGTTTTCCAGCCTTCCCGCGTGAGAATCTGCGTATCCGTATCCATACAGGCGATATAGGACATCATCCATCTGAGCTGTGTCTGCGGGTTGGTCCGCCAGTCCGCGCCTGCTGACGCCATCTTCGACGCCGGCAGGGCTTGGGGGATTCCGTACGCCCCCGATGAAGGGTTCATCGCGCTGGGGTTCCAGCCCGACTCTGCCATGACCAGGGCGTTGAATGCGTCCCATTGGCCGGACCAGCCCATTGCGGCGAGCAGCGCCCGGGCCATCTGCTGGATCGGGCCGTTCGGCACCGAACCGGGGATGCCGCCCATGGCCTGCGCCTGCTGCTGCGCCGTTTTGGCGGCCTGGTAGACGGCGTTTTCCAGCCCGGAGATCATGTCGGCGGATTCGGCGTTCAGATTGCTGATCGACCAGTTCGCCAGTCCCCTGACACCGCTGGGGCCGCTGCCGGAGTAGTCGGGCACGATCCCGCCACCCTGGAACCCGGGGATGCCGAGGGCTTTGAAAATGTGCGCCAGCAGCGACGTGTGTTCTTTCGGGACGACCGTCTCGCCGGGTTCGGCGAGCAGCGGCACGACATCGCCGCCGCCCCAGCCGGGGATCCGGCCGCCTTTCGCCATCCCGGCCCGCGCCGCTGTTCCGGGTGCCAGCCCGGACGGGCCGGTGAACTTCTGCGCGATCGACCAGCTGCCGGTGGCCGACATCTGCAGCTTGGTGAAATAGTCGGGCCGGATTTTGCTTTCCGATTTGGCGAACGCATCCACCGCGCCGGTCAGGTTGTTCACCCATGTGTTGGCTGTCTGCGCGTCGATGCCAGCTTTTTCGAGATCCTTCAGCAGGTGGGTGCGGGCGCCTGCGGTCTGGCTGGACTTGTCCCCGGTTTTCTGCACCGCACCGGCGAGCTTGTCTATATCCCCCGACGCGGACGGAACTGTATTCAGGATCGTCTGGGCATCGTCGTTGAACTTTTTCCGCGCCGCGTCCGTGCCGGTAAGCGTGCTGCCGTATTTGGTGACGTTGCCGGTCAGCGTGGTGATCCCGGCGGCGCCCTGCGCGACCAGGCTGTTCGCATCGTTCTGCGCCTTGTTGACCGCCTGCAGTGCACTTTGGGTGGCCTGAGCGTTGGGCCCGTACTGCTTCAGGTCCTGCAGATATGTGAGGGTTTTCGCGGACACCCCAGTCAGCTGCTCGGCCTGGCTCACCAGCGTCTGGTTCAGCGTCGACTGGATCACCTGGGCCAGGTTCTGCGCATCCACCCCCAGGTTGGCCAGGGCTTTGCCTGCCTGCCCGGTCAGCTTATCCAGTGTCCCCATTGGGTTGGCGACCTTACCTGCCCACAGGGACAGGTTCCGCAGCGCGTCGGGGCCTTTGTAGTCTGCTTCCTGCGCGAGCGCGTAAATCTGGTCCCGCGCCTCACTGCTTTTACCGGCCAGCGGGATCAGTGCCACCACCGACGCCTGGATCGCTTTGACCAGCGGGCCGCCGTCGCCGGTGACCAGCGCCGCTGTGCGCAGCGAATCCAGCATCGGCTCGATTGAGCTGACGACCGAGTTGAAATCGGTCCGCAGCTGGATCGCGGCGGTCGTCATGTGCTTGGCCACCGGCTCGGCCTTGGTTCCGAGGCCGCTCAGCGACGCGCCCGCCGCTCCGGCGTCAGCGGAGAACTGCACCATGTTGCGGGCGAATGTCAGAAACGACGTGCTCGGCGCCTGCACCGTCTGGATGAACGTGTCCCACGCCTGGTTCAGCTGCGACACTTTGCTGCTCTGCAGTTCGGTGGCGACGGTGACTGCCTGCTCGTCGGCGCCGAGCGTCCCCATGACAGCTTTCAGGCCACCGTAACCGGCGGCCAGGTTCTGCACCTGCTGCCACATTTCTCTGAACGACTCACCGACCCGCAGGTTCGCCAGGTTCGCGACCGCCAGCGCCTCCGGGTAGCTCACCCCGTACGTCTGGGACAGCTTCCCGATCAGCCGCCCCGCCGTCGCTACGTCCCCTTCCTGCTGCTGCGCGCTGGCATGGTAGGCGTCGGCCTGGGTTTTGAACATTTCCGCGTTCTGCCGCATCGTGAACGCGAACTGCGAGTTTTTCTGCCACGTCTGCGCGGCGACGTTGCTGTAATGCTGCGCCGACGCCGCCGCCTTGTCCTGCTGCTGGGTCAGCAACGTAACGTTACTGATCGCCTGGTCGAGGCCGGTGCTGAAGTTCACGTTGGACAGCGCCTGCTGCATCTCGGCGCCCATCTGCCCGGCCGCCTGCTTGCCCTGGCGCATCAGCTGGATGATGCCGATCAGCGCGCCGCCGACAAGCCCGGCACCGACCAGCGTGGCCGGGTCGGCGATGCCTAGCAGCGCCGCTTTGAACCCTTCGATCCCGGCGCGGCCCGCTGCCGCGTTTTTCACCGCCGTCTGCACGGCGCTGCCCCACGCGCCGATCGCGGTGGTTTCGGGCATCAGGTCGGCGAGGCGGCTGATCGGCCCGAGCAGCCCCGTCAGCGCCGTGGTCGCGAGACCGCCCCAGCGGTTGAACCCTTCGATGGCGAGCCCCGCTTCGACGAACCATCTGCCGACCGGGTTCTGGGTGATGCTTGTGACAACGGCAAGAAGGTGGCTGAACCCGTCGAACACGTCGAGGATGACGTTCGCGATCCCCGGCATGGCGCGCAGCAGGTTGGAGAACGCGACACCGAGGTTGCCGAGGATCTGCCCGAACTTGGTGAGATCGGGAATGCCTTCCTGCTGGATGACATTGATGAACCCGCCCGCACCGGATTTTACCCACAGGTCGATTTTCGCGGCCCACTGGTCGAACACGGTGGTGGTGCCGATCGCCAGGGTGCGGAACACGCCCATCGAGTTGCCGACCGCGTTCAGCGCGCCGCCGTAGATTTCCAGCACCCCAGGTGCGACAGCCTGCGCGACTTTGTCGAACGCGACGTCAACGGCGGTGAGGTCCTGTTTGGTGGCGTTGGTGACGGTGCTAAGGGCGATGAAATGGGTGAGGATGTCCTCGATCGCCGGTGTCGCGGCGGCGGCGGCGGCGGCGGCGGCGGCACCGAGGGCGATCATCGCGGGGACGGCGACGGCGCTGAACTCGAACGCGGCAGCGGTCAGCAGATGCCACACGGGGGTGGCCGCGCCGAGCGCACCGCCGAACAGTGACACCCGCGTGGTGAGGAAACCGAACGCCCCGCCCGCTCCCTGGGCGGCGATCCACAGGCTGCTGGTGCCCGCCGCCGCGTCACGGGTGGCCGTGGCGGCGGTTTCAGCTTCCGCCGCCAGCGCCCTGGTCGCGATGGTCGCCGACGCGATGGCGCCTGAATCGACGTCGAATTTCAGCCCGACCCGCTGCCCCGGTTTCGACGCGGCGAGCGCCGCGTCGATCGCCGCGTCGGCTCTGGCGACGCTGGCCATGTCCGGGGATACGTCAAGTTTTATCTTGGCGTCCGGAAGGTCCTTCAGTTTGGCGGCGATCTCAGCCAGGTCGCGGTCGAGTACGTCCTGATCAGCGCGGACTTCGACGTAAATACGCCGAAGCGATCCGGAAACCTTCCGGCGGCATCGGCGGACCACCCCCGATCGGCGGACCTACGCCTGCGTGCTTGCGGGGACCCTGCTGACCGTTCCGTACATGCCGACACCGGGCGCCGGGGCGATCAGCCGTTCCAGCTCATCGGTGGTGACTACGGGCTGCTGCTGCGCCAGCCGGTGATACCGCAACGGATCATCCTCCGCCGGTGGCGGGTAAGAAGGACCTTCGCCGTCTTCCCGTTCCTGCTCGGCCATCTCGGCTTTCAGCCGCATCTGCACCGCACCCTGATACGACGGCAGCAGCAGCGCCATCCGCACAAACACGGCAGCGTCCAGCGCGGAAACATCGCCAACCCGGTGGAACGTGGAAAAATCGGAGACAACCTCGTCTAGCGCTTGCGAGATCCACCGGGTTTGCGCGTACCATTCTGCCCACTGCTCACGCCAGTTTTTGGGACCAGTTTGTCCGGGTCGCCGCCGAGCCCATGTTTCAGGACCACATCCATCAACTGCGCCAGCTGTTCTTTGCTGATGTCCTCACAGTCGAGCGCCGCCTGCCACGTTTCCTCACCGAGCACTGTCACCATGACATGCTTGACGGCGACGTCGACACCCCGTTCGGCGACGATGGCCATGTACTGCAGCGGCAGGTTCCCCGGCGGGTGCGCGAGCATCGTGTACATGTCGGCGCCGATGGAGAAAATGTCGACCCGTTCCTCGGCTGCCGCCTTGTCCCGGGGCACGATTTTGATGATGTCTGGCACGTGTTTACGCCACCTGAAGTCTCGCAGGGTGAGGATGAAACCCTTCCTGGCGAACAGAAACGCTACGCAGAGCAGGGGGATGATGCTGGTGATGGTCAACGCTGCGGCTCTGGTGGGCGTCTAGGTTGCATCGGTTGCCAGCGGGCGGCGCATTCGGCGCACATCGCTGCAGAGTCGAGGTCGCCGCTGTCGATGCCGCATTTGAAACAGTAACCGGTCACAGCGGCCCCCAGCGGTCGGTTGGGAAGTTGGGGGGTGGGTCGCCGTTGACGCACCCCAGCCGGTCAGCGCGGGCTAGCAGCCGTCATAGGGAGCCCAGGGTGCGGTGCCCTGCTCGGCGTAGAGCTTCCAGAATGCTTGGTTCTGCTCCCATACCGGGGCATTTTCCGGCAGTCCGGAGTACCCGAGTGCAGCGAAAGTTGACGGCAGGAACTGGTACAGGCCACCGGCGCCGGATGTGGGGTTGACCGCAGTCGGATCGCCGCCGGATTCGTGCTGGATGACACATTCCTGGAAGCCGGACGCACCGGACGAGGTTGAGGCTGAGGTCGCGGGGATGATCGCGGCTTGTGGTGTCACCGCGATCGCGCCGCTCAGGCTGACCTGCTGGCCGGGGTAGATCAGGTTCGGGTTGGCGATCTGCGGGTTGGAGGCTTCGACGGTGGCCAGCGGCAGCCCGTTGCGGGCCGCTATCCCGCTGAGCGTGTCACCGGGCACCACGATGTAGCTCGCTTCGCCGTACGCTGCGGGCCGTGTCTGCGCGGCGGTGTGGGCGGGGGATGCGGTGGCTGCTTGCGCGGGCAGCACGGTCAGGGTGGCTGCGGACGCTGCCGCAGCGGCGGAGGCAGCCAGGGCGGCTGCGATACGTTTACTCATAACGGGCAAACGTAACGGGACGATAACGAGCCTGTATGGTGAACGGCGCAAAACAGTCCGCTAGGGTTTACTCCCCGCCGTGTTCACGCTCCTGTTCCTCTTCGACATGTTCGACGTAACGGCGGTCGTCTTCCATCTGCCGTTCCTCCCGCCGCCGCTGCCTGCGGGACATCTTGTCCGCGCGGCGCCGCGCCACATCATGCACATGATGTTCGTGGTCGAGTTCCCGTTCCGTCGCGTCCCGGTGGTGCAGTTCCCGGCGCTGCGACCACGGCATCAGCCACCACGGGATCAGATGCCGGACCCAGCCCGGTGTCTGCGGCATAGCGGCCCTCCGTCGGCGTTCCCGGGCTGCGTGCCGCCGCAGCATCGCCGCCGCCAGCTGATTGTCCCGGTGATCCTGCAGAAGCGCGGCCAGCCACAGTGCAGCCCGGCCGGTCAGCCGCCGCAAACTCGCCAGCATGGCACCGAACCAGGAGGTATGTAAGTTAACTCAACTGATCGACGATGTGGAACGGCGCGATCGACGTCGAAATGTAGTAACTAGTGAACGTCACCGCGAACTCGGCACGGTTCGGCTTGTCGTACTTGACCGCCAGCTTCGTCTCCGCGAGCGTTTTACGGATGATGATCCGCCGCCTGGCGGCGAGCCCCGTGTTCAATGTCGGCGCCCACCCGTCGATCAGCAACGCCGTGTACGTCGGCTGGGTCGCCGAGTTCGTGGTCAACGGGTCCAGCGTCAGGTACGTCGACTGGGTGTTCGTTGTCGCCAGCAGGTTCATCACCTGGTACATGTTGGCGACAGTGATTTCGTTGAGCGTCGCGACGCAGGAGATCGCGCGGGCGGTCAGACGCGCGCCGACCGGGTCGACGAGCTGGTCAACGGTCAGCGGGGTGTAGGTCTGGTCGAGTTCGAAGGTGACGCCGCCGTTGGTGGCGCCGAAGTCGGTCCACGACGACGACGCTGGCGGGATCGACACGTTCGCGTCGGACGGTTCGGTCGCCCCGAACACACCGAAGTACAGTGTCGCGGGTCCCTGAACAAGATTGGATGGGGTGACGGCCACGGTTGTCTCCGTTAGATGTTGTGGTCAGCGCCGTCTCCCAGCGCTGATCGATGCGGCCGGGGGTCAGTACACGCCGGGGATCTGGATGACGCCGACGGTTGTGGTGCCGCCGCCGGTGAACGTGAAGTCGACCGTCACGGTCGTGGTGCCGGGGGTGTCGAGCGCGGCGTGGAACGGCCCGACGACGCTGATCGCGCTGTTGTTCAGCGGCACCGAGAACGACGTCACGGACTGGCCGCCGATGGTCTGGCCGATGAACACTGTCGCGGTGCCGGCGGTGCCGTTGGCGGTGGCGTTGACCAGCAGCAGCACCTGCCCGAGGGGGGCGTTGTTGAAGGTGCAGCCGTTACCTGCGCCGGTGGTGACGGTGCCTGCGGCGCTGACGCCGTTGGTGAGGTTGGTGGCGGAGCCGTCGGCGCTCAGCAACGTGGGGGTGAGAGCTACGCGTGCCATGGGGTGGACCCTTTCTCAGTACACGCCGGGGATCTGGATGACGCCGACGGTGACGGACGTGTTGGCGGTGAAGTCGACGCCGACGAGGAAGGTGCCGGGGGTTTGCATGAACGCGTGGAACGGGCCGACGAGCGCGACGCCGGTGGTGGCGAGCGGCCCGACGGTGTAGCCACCCTGGTTGGCGGTACCGACGGACTGGCCGAGCAGCGTCTGGCCGATGACCACGGTCAGCGTCGTCGGGGTGCCTGCGGTGACGACGACGAGCAGCACCTGACCGAGGGGGGCGTTGTTGAACTGGACACCGTTGCCCGCGCCGGTGGCGGGTGTGGCCGTGGCGGCGGTGCCGAGGGTGGTGAAACTGCTGTCGGCCGTCATCAGCGTCGGGGTGAGCGTGGTCCGCGCCATTACGGGGCCTTCCTGTCAGCGGCTGGTTTGGATCCGTTATCCGCCTTGGTGTCAGGCGGTTTCCAGGTGGCGTCGACCAGCCCCTGCGATGCGAGGGTGGCGATTTCGTCATCGGGGATGTCGACGGGGTCGTCGAACAACGTGAGTTTGATCAGCGGCATGAGGGTTATCCGTTCACCCCTATCGGGGACAGGGTGATCCAATGCATCTGCATTTCGCAGATGTAGCGGGCGTAGTCACCGGCGTCGGTGTAGCTGCGTCTCGGCTCCTGCATGATCCACGCGGACATGACCCGGACCGGCGGATAGGTGACGCCGCGTGACACGACGGTCAGTGGGCGCATCAGGGTGCCGCTGTAGCGGATGTCGTAGCAGGCCATCCGCACCTGCTCCAGCAGGGTCGATGCTTGCCACCACGGCGGTTTCGATGATCCGATACGGACGGCCCAGCCGTCGATCTGCAGCACGGGCTGCCGGATCGGGTTGTACTGGTCGGGGGATCCGCCGACGACGGACACGGTGATGAACCCGTTCGTTTCCCATTTGGTGGCGTCGTCGGGGAGCTGGGTGGCGACCCCGGCGTTCATCCCGCCGATCGTGGAGATCCACGAGGTGGCGACCTGTTCGGCGGACGGCAGCAACGTAACCGGCACAGGCCAGCCCCCCTGGTTAGAGGTCGTTGATTTGCAGGAGGCCGAACATGGCGGTTTTTTTCTGTCCACCTGCGATGACGTCGACCCGCCAGAACCGGGTTGCCGGTGTCTGCAGATCGACGGTGGGGATGGTGACCGTCGCGAGCCCCGCCGTAGGTGGAGACGTGACAACGACGCCGCCGCCGGTGGTGGACAGTTTGATGACGTCGATGTCGGTGTCTTCCGACGCTGCCGACGGTTTGATGTAGAAGTCGACCTCGGCGGATGTGAGGTCGTACGGAGTGATGCCGTCTGGTTGCAGCAGGGTGAGGTTGATGGTTTCGTCGTTGCGTTCGTTGAGCACCAGGTTGATCTGCGCGGTCACCGGCGGTCCCTTCTCATCCCGGGGTCGCGGTTCCGGTGATGTTCTGCGGGACAGCGCCGCCGGTAACGTTCTGCGGGACAGCGCCGCCGGTAACGCCGGGTACGATCAGCGGTTTCAGGTTGACCAGGCCGTGGACCCCGCCGAACCTGGCGCGGGTCAGCGGCGGTGGCCGTCTGCCCGGTACGACCGGTACCGCGTATTGCGGCGCGCCGAGCTGGGTGACGACGCGGCTGGCGTAACCGGCGGCACATTGCCAGCGTGGGCCGATCCGTGACCGTGCAGGCAGCGGCGGCCGCCACACGAATGGCCGCACCGGAACAGCGGTGACCGGCTTGTTGTACAGCCCTGCGGACCCGCCGGCGGCCTGACCGCGTGGGCCGCATCGGCCCCTAGCTGGGAGCGGGGACCGCCAGATGAACGGTTTCGGTGGCCCGAGCGCACCGAGCGGCGGGTGCGGTACCGGGATCCCGGCGCCGGCGGTGCCGCGTGGGCCGATCCGGGCGGAGGCGTGCAGCGGGGACCGCCACACGAACGGTTTCGGTGGCCCCAGCGCGCCGAATTGGGTGAGAACTCCGCCGCGGCCCGCTGCTGCGGTGCTGCGTGGCCCGGTGACCGCCCGGTACGGTCCTGGTCGCCGTATCTGCGGCGCTGGGCGCTGGTATGTGGTGGCGAGCGGGATCGGCGCCGGGCCGGTGGTGCCGCCGGCGGTGGTGGTGTGCCCGGTGGTGGCGCGGGTGTGTTTCGGCGGGTATTGCGGGACTTTCCGCGCGGGTGGCAGGGCGCCGAGCGGGACCGGTGGGGCGGTGTAACCTGCCGCGCATGTGCCGCGTGGCCCGAGTGTGGCCCTCGCCGGTGCGGGCCGGCGGATCTGCGGCGGGGTCCGCTGGTAGGCGCCGGGTGTGCCAGGGAGGACGGGTGGTGCGGGTGCTGCGGCGCCGTGCCATACCGCCCGGGCGGGTGCGGGGCGCTGGGCTTGTGGTGGCAGCGGGCGGTGCAGGACAGGCAGCGTGCCCAGCGGCACCGCCGGTGCTGCTACACCGTGCCAGAGCCCTCTTGCGGGCGCCGGGCGCCGGATTGCCGGTGCTGGCCGCTGGTAGGCGGTTACGACAGGTGGTTGCGCGGGGTAACCGGCGCCGTGCCACACCACCCGGGTCAGCGGCGCGGGCAGCCGTCCCGGCACCACTGGGACGGTGACCTGCGGCGGCCCCAGCAGCGGCAGGTTGTACAGCCCAGCAGTGCCTGCGCCGACCGCACCGGCAGGCCCTAGTTTGGCGCGCGCTGGTCCTGGCCGGCGGATCTGCGGCGAAACCCGCTGATACGCACCGGGGGTACCGGGGACCGGCGGGATGTACGGGCCAAGGACCGCGACATCGACCCAGTAGTTGGTCGCGTTGAAACTCGACGCCGGGTAGGTGAGAATCCCGCCGAGGTTGAATGTGTCCTGGCCGCCGTCGGCTGCGGCGTTGTCCGGCGCGAAGATGATCCCCGACGTGATCCCCGCTGCGCCGGGACCGGTGTCCCAGTAGTGCGTGGTCGCTGAGTACCAGCCGACGGCGGCGGACTGGCAGACGACCGCCTTGTACGGCACCCCGGCGGTGATGGTAACCGGGCCAGTGGCGGCTGCCAGGATCCAGCCGGTGGCGGCGGTGACCGGGAATGTGACCGCCGAACCCGCCACCGGGGTGCCGGTGCCGGGGCCGGTGACCTGGAACAGTTCAGCGCTGGTCGGCAGCGCGTCCCCGGCGGTGGCGCGCCAGAACCAGATGCCGGCGAAGGTTGCGTTGACGCTGAGGGTGAACTCGACGCCGAGGGAGTAGGCGCTGGGGTCACCGGAACTGGTCGCGGGGCCGGGGGTGGATGGCCAGATGCGGTAGGCGACGACCAGCGGCGCCGGTCCCTGGATCCCGGCAGCGCTCGTAGCGGGTCCGGTGACGGCGCGGCTGACCCGCCGCTGCCCGATGATGATCGGGATTACCGGCTGCGCGGCTCCGGTGGGGGTGACAACCGTTGACGCGATCCCGGCTGCGCAGCCGCTTGCGGGTCCGACGACGGCGCGGGCCCGGGCCGGTCGTTTCACCGTCAGCGGCGGCAACCCGACCGGCGGTGCCGCAGGCGGTACCGCTGCTACGGCGGTGCCATGCCACAGTCCACGCGCTGGCGCTGGCCGGTATCTGTGGACAGGTGCAGCCGTTTGCGCGGCCGGTGGCAGCGGTCCTGGCAGGTTGACCAGCGCGGCGACGCCCGCGCCAACGGCACCGGACGGACCGAGCTTGGCGCGCGCTGGTCCTGGCCGGCGGATCTGCGGCGAAACCCGCTGATACGCACCGGGGGTACCGGGCAGCGCGATCGGTGCTGGGCCTGCGGCGCCGTGCCACAGCACCTGGGCGGCCGCTGGGCGGCGGATCTGGGGCGCCGGCCGCTGGTAGGCGGTAACGACCGGCGGGGCGCCCCTGGCCGCACCCGCAGCGCAAGCTACCGCCGGTCCGACATGGGCCCGCGCAGGGACCCTGCTGCGGGCGATGAACGGCCTCGCCGGCAGCAGGGTCCCCAGCGGAACGCCGCCCGCAACGCCGCCGTACGGGCCAGGTCGCGGACCCACCCACGCCCGCGCGGGTGGGCGGCGGGTGATGACCGGCCGCAGCTGCGGGGACGGTGCCGCGCCTGCCGGGTAGTGCGGAGCGGCGTACCCGCGCCACAGCACCCGCCGTGGCGGCAGATGCTGGATGACTGGGCGGGGGGCAGGCTGCGACGGTGAACCGAGCGGGGGTGCCGCGCTCGCGACACCGCCAGCAGCCTGACCTCGGGGCCCGGTGTGTGCCCGCGCAGGTGGCCGGTGAACGATGACAGGGCGGGGCGGCGGCTGGGTGAGATACCCAAGCGACAGCGACGGCCCGACCTGCCCGGCAGCGACGTATGTTCCGGGGCCGACTTTCGCCCGCGGCGACGCGGGCCGGAACCGGTGAACAGGCGCTGCTGCCTGCACCGCCGGCGGCAGCGGTCCTGGCAGGTTGACCAGCGCGGCGACACCGCCGCCGGTCTTACCGGACGGTCCGACCCGGGCGCGTGCCGGGGCCGGGCGGTGGGAAACGAATCCTCTGGCGCTGGCGGCTACCGGAACTGCTGGGGGCGGGGCGGCGATCCCGGCGCCGGTTTGCTGGTTTCCGGTGGTGGCGCGGCGCGGCGGCGGTGGGGGCCGATGACCGGGTGGCCGCTGCTGCAACGTGATCGCAGCAGCAGCGATCGGTGGGGACGGTGGGGAGATTCGCTGGCGGTGGCGGTTAAGACGCCGCCAGGTGGGGCCGCCGATGTGGGGGTAGTTCGGCGACGGAGCCGACGTGGCGCCGGCGTTTTCGATTTCGATGCCGAGCAGGGTCCAGGTCTGCCCGGTCGGTGAGGTGATGCCGAGAGTCTGCGACCCTGGCGCGGTGGCGATCTGGTACGCGTAATAGGCGGTGTACAGGCCGCTCTGGGTGGTGTAGCCGTCTTGGGTGGGGACCGCTGATGTGCTGTTGTAGGTGGGGGTCCCGGATATGGCCGCCCAGTCGCCGTTGAGCCACGACACAACGGAACTGGCACCGACGGTGGTGATCGTGGTGGACGGTGCGCCGGACCCGCGTGTGTCGACGGTGGCGGGGGTGGTCGCGAGTTGCGCCCCGGACCAGCGTTCCACCACGATCGAGTTGGCGCCGTTGCCGGTGTGCGCCACCGTGACGGTCATCGACGCTGACGCGGTGACCGGCGCGGTCCAGATTTTGCAGCCGGTGTGGGATGAGGTTACATCCGACACCCACAGGGTGTAGGTGAACCCGCCGCCGGTCGGGGTGGACTGGACAATGCTGGAGGCATCTTCGGTGATGCCTTTGACGACGAGGATTTCACCGACAGCAGGGGTGAACGAACCGGTGACCGCGCTGCCGGTGCCGCCGGCCACGTACACCGGGTAGGAGGCGACCAGCAGCGGCGGGTCCGGCGGTATGCCCAGCCCACCAGCGCACACCGCCCCAGCGCCGACCCGCGCCCGCGCGGGTGCCGGGGGGCGGGCGACGAACGGCCGGACCTGCAGCGCGGTTGTGACGACCGGTACTTGCCGGATGTACGGCTGGCCCGGGAATGCGCGCCTGAAACGGGCCATCCCGCGCCTCCTCTAACCCGGCGCCGCTACCCGGCGGTCAGCAGGTACGACCCGCCGCTGTGGGTGTGCCCGGTCACCGCCGACGCGGTCCAGTTCACCACCACACCCACGGCGTCGACGTTCACCGTCGACGCCGTGGTCAGATATTTGGTGGCGACCAGCTGCACACCGAGCCCAGCCATGTTCGACCAGGCGGCGACGCCGGTGAACGGGACGACGGTGCTGTTCGAGGTGGACGTGGCCAGCGTCATCGCGGTCGAAGAACCGAGCGGTGTGCCACCGTCGGTCAGTTGCGCCGTCACGGACGACCAGCGGGTGGTCGCGCCGGTCACGTAGTAGTACACGATCGCGTTGACGGAGTCCACGGAGGCGGGGATTTCGGATCCCATCGCGGTGTCCGCGCCGTACCCGGTGCAGGTGATCGTCCCCGCTTCACCGTTGGTCGCGCTGGCGTACGTGGCGCGGGAATTGTCGTTCGCCCCAGCGGCGCGGGCCGGGTTCGACCAGCTGTCGGACCCGCTCGACGCGGTGGAAGGTGTACCTGTCGCCCACAGGGTCGCGGTCGCAGCCACCAGAGTTACTCTTCGTAGATGACGTAGACGAGGGCGTTGCAGGTGACGTTCGACGTGACCCTGGCCCGGACAAACGTCGAGTAGTTGGCCTGCGGTTCCCGGCCGAGCGGCCACAGCTTCACATACTGCGCCGGGGGGACGATCAGCTGCAGATCGAAGGTGCGGTACGCGGCGACGGTCCCTTCGGTGCCGGGACTCCAGCAGGTAAGCGCCGCACCACCGGCGCATTGGGACGCGATACCGGTGAAACTTGAGTATTCCGACGGTGTGATCGACGTGCCAGTGCTGGCGGCGCCGGTGCAGCCGAACAGCTCCGCAGTGATGATCGCCGCCGAGGCGGGGGTGTCGAAACTGATCCCCCATTCGACGATTTTGATCGCCACCGTGGACGGGACCCCGATCTGCAGCAACGTTTTGATCGACGTTCCGGTCGCGACTTTCACCGGCGCTGCGGTCGTCGGGAAAGCGGCGTTCTGCACCTGATACAGGGTCACGCCGACGCCCCCCACACCAGCAGATATGCGGCGTCAGCGTTCAGCCCAGCAGGGATGGTCGCGACCGTCCCATCGACGGACACCGTTTCGGTTCCGGCGACCGTGGTACCCAGAATGGTGCCCTGCTTGACGACGGAAAAATCAGCGGCGAGATTAGCGGTGTCGCCGCTGGTGACGTTCCGCAGCGCGTACAGGGCCGCTTTGTCGGACAGCCCGTTCGACCACACCTGCACGTAGTGATCCGGGGTCAGCTCTGCCACGGAAAGCTCCTCACCATAGGGATGCGCGCCGCACAGCCTGCGCGGTGACAGATGTCTGCGTGTAGACGGGGACGTAGGCGACGGCGGGAACTTGCGCGATCCACACCCCCGCGTAGTCGGAGGAGGAGACGTTGGCTTTGACCGGTTCCGACCAGGATAGGCCGCCGCCGGTGTCGGTGACCGACATGGTGGTGATCCCGGAGCCGCCGTCCGACGACACCAGCGCGACGAGCAGCGACCCGGCCGGAGGGGTGAACGATGCCGTTGTCACCGTCGTCACACTGAACACCCCGGCGTTGTCGGCCAGCGGCGGCGCGGACGCGTCTTCTGTGATCGTCCCGTTCGGCAGGACTTCCAGCGCGCAGCAGCCGCCGGACTGTGCGCTGTCGAACCCGTGCAGCGTCGGGCCGGGTGTGCCGGTCGCCGACGTCGATTTGAACGTCAGGTACTGCTCGTTGTTGGTGGCGTCGTTGATGTTGTCGATCGCGGTGGACAGCGGCTCTGCCGTATACGCGCTGGCGCTGTGCGGGGATGCGACCGCCGCGCCGTACACCTGGCTGCCGGTGACAGTAGTGGTGATCGTCACCCGTTGCGCGGCGTCCGCTGTTTTGACGGCACCGTTCTGTGTCGCCGCGCAGTTGGTGAGCACCATGACGCGCAGCGCCATGCCGTTGGCTGGGTGGTTGACCTGGGTGGCGGTGACGGTCATCGCCACAATGTCACCGCCCTACGGGTGGAACGCCATGACAGCGGTCGCGTACGGCTGCGCCCCCCAGGTGCCCCAGGTGGGGGTGTAGCTGCCGGTGACACCGGGGAACCCGTATCCGGTGTACGGCAGGTTCGGCAGCAGCAGCGTCCACCCGGCTGGTGGGGCGGCCACGTAGTAGAACGCGGCGCCGATCACCAGGTCACCGGCGTTGGTGAGGGTCAGCGACGGCGCCGGTGTCCCAGTTCCGGACGCTGCCGCACCGGTGTCCGCTGCGACGATACCGGCCCATTCGGTGACCGAGACACACCAGAAGTTCAGCCCATGTGACAAGGTGTCACCTGATGCGATCGGCGCCGATGCGGCGGGGGTGAAGTCGACCGGCGTGTTTCCTCCGGACGGGACGCCGAAGCTGGTGACCGTGTACGACGACGGCAGCACCTGGCCGGGGCCCAAGTCCTGAAAAATGTCACCGACGGTGATCCCCGCTGCGGCGGCGGTGGTGACCACGAACTGGGTGCTAGTTCCGGTCGCGGTCGTCGCCGCCGACCAGGGCAGCGGGTCCTTCACCGTGATTGACGTGACCGGGTTCGCGGCGATGACCCATCCGACGGTGACAACGAAGTTCCCGAAGATGCTGGTTCCGCCGAAGATCCCGCCTGTGTTCGCCGCCGACGGCGGGTTCTGGCTCGCTGCGGTGGACACCTGCCATGTGTTCGCTGCGCTGTCGGTGACCGATGCGATACCGGTGAGCGGCTGCTGGGCGCATTCGATGATGACCGCCACCAGTGTGTTCCCAGCCGCCGACGTGTACGGGATCGTCGGGCCGGATGCTGGCTGGCTGATGTTCTCAAACACAGCAGACCCGGCCAGTGTGATCGCCATCAGGTGGTGATCCGGTAAAGGTGGTACTGGTAATCGGAGGTGAAACCGTCGGTGAACACCCCGCCGGTCACCGCGATGGTGCGGGACTCACCAAGCACCGTGACCGTTGTCCCGGTTATCCCGGTCAGCGTGAACGTGCCGGTCGTGATACCGGGATTCCCCGCGATCGCGAAAATGTAGGTGAACCCGTCACCCGGTTGCCGCACCGTGGTGTCGATCTGCACACCGGGGCCTTTGCCGTAGAACAGCACCGTTTCGGTGAACGCGGTCAGATCCGCCGGCGGCGCCTGCGACGTGTTCGACGACCCCACCGTCAGCACACCAGCCACAGCCGGCGCGTTCAGCGCCGCCGCGAGAGCAGCGACCTGAGCGTTGATCCCCGACACTGCGCATCCCGTGCCGGGATAATTGGAGCTGCTGAGCGAGTTGAAATCACCCGGCGGCCAGAACAGATGATCGAAATAGATGATGCCCCGGGCACCGTGGATCAGCATCATCCACACCGCCTGCGTCATCTGCGTCGGGGTGATCGCCGCACCACCGTTGCCTGCAACGCATTCCACGAACCCCCACACCGGTTTCGCGTAATTCACCCACTGCAGCATCCGGTCGATCACCCGGCCATACACCCAGATCCCCGGATGGGTGGGCACGGTGTCGGTCTCGCTGACCGCGTACATGTCGCAGGACACGATGTCGGCCGCCACGAACTGTTCCATGATGTCGGCGTGAGTAAGTCCGCTGCCTGGGAAGGTGAGCATCGACCAGCCGGACAACGCGAAGTTCAGGTACGCGGGACGGGTCGAATCGTAACTGTGCACGATGTTCGTGTAGCCCTGCACCACCGGCCCAGGGGTCGGGGTGGTGGAGTCAAGCTCATCACCGATGGTGTAAGACCTGGAGATCTGCGACACGGTCGGGTTGGTGACGTAAAACTCGGCGGACTGGTGACCGCCGTTGTTGTCACCACCGGCCATCATGTTGAACCCGACCGCGTAGGCACCTTCCATGTTCCCGTTATCCGGCGGCCACCCGAAGATCGTCACGTCCGTGTTGAAATTCATCGACTGGTAGCGGAGCGGCGCGATGGAGTAGGTGCCGCTTTGCTGCCACACGCCGATCGGGAAAAACGTGGCCCCGGTGGGGAAACAGTTCACCCACCGGGAGTAGTAACCAGGCCCGACCGGCGGGTTGACCTGGTTGGTCATCTCGAACACGACGTCGACGCCGTAGATCTCGCTGTTGTTCCCGGTGTTGGGGAACGTTCCGGGGGTAGTTGAGTAGAACCCGGCGCCGAACGGTGAGACGGTGAACACGCCAGGCAGGATCAGCGGCCATACGGGGATCGCGGACTGGCTGCCCATGATGTGGTTGGTGGATTCCATGTAGCCGGTACTCGCGGACACCGACATGCGGTACACCGCAGGGAACGGGCTGATCGTCACCGGGGTACCGAAGGTGGCGGTGTTCCAGGTGCCGCTGGTTTCGGCGCCGAACGCTGCCGTCGCAAGCAGGGTGCCTGTGTCGGTCCACAGGTTCGCGTTCCGCGACGGGTCGGTGTTTCCGGGGTCTTTCCAGAACCGGATCCCGGTGACCTTGCCGGGTTGCAGCGTGAAGAACCGCATCCCGATCTCAATCGGCGTGCTGTCGGCGTTGAACACGGTGTCCATCGCCGCCGCCGAGCCCCACAGTGTACTGGACGTGGTTGTGAACGCTGCCGTCCCAGCCAGGGCGAAGGTCTGTGACAGCGATGATTGCAGGTTCCGCTGATCAACAACATTCGCGGTGAACGTTACCGATGTCACGGCGCCGTCCAGGTCCACACGGACGGGTCAGCGGTGGGCTGCGGCGCAGGGCCGGTGCTCGCCGCCAGAGTGAACGCCATCACCCCGGCGCTTTGCGCGTTGATATGGATCGTCGCGGTCGCGCCGGACGGCACCGGGTCGGGGAACACTGTGATAGCGACCACTTGCGGCGCCGGGCCGATGGGGGTCTGCTGCTGTGTCACCCATACCGGGTTCTGCATCATCGGCATGTCAGCTCCACATCGAGATCCCCCGGGTGAACCGCTGCCCCGGCACTACCGGTGTTCCGGGTGATATCTGCGGATTGACCCCTGCGGTGGACGCGAAGTTGATGTAACTGTTTCCTGGGGTGAACACCCCTCCGCCGATCACCGTACCCGCAGGCCCCACGGGGGCGGCGGTGTCGACGACGGCGACGGCGACGCCGCTGCCGGGGGTGCCGTCTGACGCTGCCGTCCGCGGCGTTCCCGTTGGTGGGGTCAGGGTGCTGGACGCGTACGTGGCCGCCATCTGCACAGCCCAGTCGCCGGGGACGGTTGTCACCACCGATGGGGCGGTGATCGTGGCGGCGAAATTCCCGGTGCTGCCGTACCCGTCCACACCCGCCGCGCCCGTGTACGCGGCCACCGCAATCGCGAACCCTGTCGTGTCCGCCGTCCACGTGACCGTGATCATCGCGCCTGGGTCCGCCGCATCGGCGACCGCCCAGAACAGGCCGTACTCGAAGGTGTAGAACGCATCCTGCCGCTGCGTAACCCCAAGCTGGGTCAGCGGTGTCCCGCTCGAGGTGACTGTCATGTCTGACGGCGGGAGCCGGTTGTGACCGCCTGTGGCGGCGATGAGAAGCACGTCGCCGGGCAGCACCCCCGCCGGGATGGTGAGGGTGAACACGCCGGTGCCGGATGATTGGGTGGCGGCGGCGGCGCCGGTGTTGTAGGCGATGGTCACCTAGTACAGCACCCACGCGGTTGACAGGGTTCCGGTGTAGGTGACCGTGTACGACTTCCCTGACGGCACCGCTACCGGCCCGACATCGGTCCCGGCGGTGATCGGCAACGTGAGACCACCGACCGACACAGCGGTGATCGACCCGCCAGACGTGGATAGCCACACTTGGGCGTCGCGGTAGTACCAGTTGAATTGCGGCACGGTCGACGCCGGCGCGGCTGGTGCGCCGGCGGTCTGCGGCCCTGGTGGCATGTTTTTCTGGATGACCCGAAGGTTCGCGCCGCCGGTGCCGATCCCGCCGTCCTGGTAGTGGCCTGAGCCGTTGACCCGCCAGCCGATGGTGCCGATGCCGTAGTTGTTCGGATCGAAAAACGCGCCGGCGGATTCGACGTCGAGGGTCTCCACGTCGATGTTGATGGTGTTGTCGAGGAAACCGATGGCCTGCTGGCACACTTCGGCGCTGACGTAATTGAGCTGACCGGCGTGCGGCATCGGGGTGCCGGCCCCGGAGTATGTTTCGACACCGATGATGCAGTACACGGCCCGGATCGAGTCGGCGGCCGTGTGCTCGGACGGCATCACCCCGTAGCACAAGCCTTCCGCTGACCACCAGCCGATGTTGCAGTTGTCGTTGTTGTTGAACGACGGCATCCGCAGCCCGAACGTCCACTGGTTCGAGATGTTCGCCGAGTTCACCATCGTCGGCACTATCGGCGTCGGCGGCGGCACAGCAGCGGCCATACACGCCCCGGTGATCACGTTTGCTTCGGCGAGGCCCCAGAAATCCCACCCGCAGTACGTCGTGTTGTACGGCACCAGCATCGAGATACCGTCGACAGTGACCAGCAGATTGGTGACAGTTCCGCCGCCGTAACCGTTGTACGGCCCACCAATGACCGACGCTGGGCCGTTCGCTATATCGTTGGTGCCGTCGGCGCGCATACAGGCCAGCACGGTCCCCGACGCCTGCGGGGTCTGCTGCAGCCAATGCGGCAACGCGGTCACATCCAGCACACCCCGGTACACGATGGTGATTTTCTGCGACGTAGGCACGATGATCGGCAGCGGGATCTGCGCGTTCCCCAACGTGGCGCCCCCGATGACCGGCGCCCCGGCGATGCAGTACATCAACGGGTCGAAGATTATCTCTGCGTACCCGTTGCCTGCCTGCGCATAGGCGACAGCGGCAGCCTGCGCAGCCGCGATCGCAGCAGTGTCGTCAGTGCCGTAGTACGCGACCGCCTGCGACACCGACGACGTGGCCGCCGCTGCGAGGGTCGCCGACCCGGCCCCAGCTGAGGAGATCGTCGTCGCCAGCGGCGTGAACGCGCCGCCACCCGCCCCGGACACGACGATCGCTTTTCCCGCGTCGGCGGCGGTGATCGACGCCGACGTGAACGTGTGGCTGCCGATCGTCATCGCGCCGTCGCTGACGACTTTGCCGTTACCCACCGCACCGTACGTCGACGCGACGAAGCCGCCGACGTAGAACTGGTACGGGAAAAAGTACGGTGCAGGCACTTCCGGTGTCACCGCCCCTTCTTCTTGCAGAGCGGTCCACAGCGGGTTCAGCCGGGTACGCACAACCGCCCTCCCGGATACACGGCGTCAGCGGGCCGCCAGAGCCGCAGCCTCCGCTGGCAGGTACGCCGCCTGGTAGCCCCACGGGTTACCGGCCCGCGCGTCCTGGTCGGTGACGTAGATGTTGCCGATGTTCGCGGCCTGCGCCTGAACGAGGACCTGCTGCATGAAATACGGCGACGGGCAGTTGTACACCAGCGCCGCAAACCGTGACGCCGGGTAGTTCTGCACCCACGACGGCAACGCGGCCAGGAACGCCGCCCACGCCCCCGCCCCGTAGTCGTTCTCGTGGATGATCACAATATCGGCGAACGTCATGTACCCCGGGTCGGACGCTGGGACCGTGCCCCAGTTCAGCACCGCGACCGCCCCGCCGACTGTGTGGACCTGGTTGCACAGCGTCTGGTAGTAGCTGGCGTTCCCGGCCGTGTCGTCGGCCCGGTCGAAAAAGATCGACGTCACTGCCGGCGGCCCTGGATAGATAACGGGCCATGATCCTGCGCCGGACACCTGCGCCTGCGCGGTCGCCAGCGGAACCGCTGTGTAGTTGGTGTCCACATAGCCGAGCACCGTGATCCCTGCCGTGAACGCGGCGCTGATCGCGGTCGTGTAAAACGCGTCCCCGGCGCCGGGCCCGGATGCCGGGTCAGCGATCGCGTATTTGACCGCCCCACCGGTCCCGGTGCCCGCCCCCGCCGCGAGCCCAGCTGAATAGGTGCCGCAAAGCTGCCAGAATATGCCCAGCGCAGGATGCTGGTACACGGGCACCAGCATCGATGTCGCCGCCTGCTTGTACGCCACCCACGGTGGGCTCATCGCCGCATGCATCAGGCCACCGTTCCTTTCAGCCGCATACCACCACAGCGGCCCACACCCCCGCGTACCCGCCTGTCGGTGACGAGTACCGGCACAGTTCGGTCCACTGCAGCATGCCGTTGTCGTCGCACAACTGGACACATGCGCCGGTGCCCGCAGCGGCGACCATGGCGACCAGTAGCGACCCCATCGGCGGGGTGAAATGCGCGGTCGACACAGACGTACCCGAGGCAGTGACTGCCGGCGGTGATGACGGGTCTTCGAGCAGGGTCCCGGATGCGGGGATTTCGACGGCTGCGATACCACCGGCGGTTTTCGGCGCCATGTCCGATGCGCCGACGGTGATCGGTGTCCCGGCGGTGGTGTAGCCACCGGCGCCGTCGTCCGAGGACCGGAACGTTCCGTAGGTGGCGTTGTCTGTGGCGTCGGCGACGTTCTGGCTGAACGTGGTCCCCCCCTCGGGGGTCCACGCCGACGCCGCGTCGTTGCGGCACACCGCCCCATACACCAGCGACCCCGTGTACTCGGGGACCAGCGTCACCGCTGGGATCGCCGCATACCGGGCGCCGGTCGCGCCGGGGGTGAACGACGACTGGTACTGCGGCCCCGACACCGTGATCACCACGCCGGTGAGCGCTTTCACGGTCAGCGCCATCCCGTTCGCCGCACCCGCCCCCCACTGGTACGCGGTGACCGCTGGGCTCACGCTGTTGCATTGCCGCCACGGCATGATCGCCTGCCCGGTGAACATCGGCCGGTCAGTCCTCACCAGCCAGAGTCAGATATTCGGTGGTGACCGTGTTCCCTGCCGTCGCCGCGCTCAGCGACAACGCCGGCCACAGGAAATACTGCTGATCACTCGCCCACGTCGCCAGCGGAGTGATCGCCCCCGACGCGGGCAGCGGGACGATACCGAACGTCGCAGTGGGGAACCCGATCGACGTGAACGACCCCTGCGCGAGAACCGTCGACGCGCCGCCGAGCGCCAGGGTCCGCAACCCGATACGGATCGACGACGTCCACGGGGCGCTGGTCTGCGCGGTCGGCGTGAACGTTCCGGTCGACCCGAGCGTCAACGTGGTGCCGAACGCGTTGGTGGTCGTCAGATACAGGAAAAACTGCCACGTCGGGATCGTCGCCGTGGCAGTCATCAAGCCACCAATCTCCAGCCTCAGCGACGATGACCGCGACCCCACCGACCCCATGATCCCACCAGGAATCACGATCGCCGGATACGTCAGCGTGATACTCGACCCCGGCGACGTCGTTGGAGTACTTGTCGTCGCCGCGCCGTAAAACGAGTACAGCAGCTCCGTCTGGGTGCCGAAAAAACCGCTCACCGTTCACCACCGCCCCGCCGCAGAGCCCGTATCTTCGCCACGTCCCCAGCCATCCGCTCCGCCCGCCACACCTTGTACGCCTGCTCGTCATGCTGCACATGCGGCCACGCGTCCCGGTACGTCGCGTCCCACTGCGCTTTCCCGGTGACGTGATGCTTATGCGGCACCAGCACGTCCCGCAGATACGCAAGGCACCCTGCCGCTTCGCCGAGGTCGTGGACCACGTTGTCGACCCACCAATGGTTCAGCGACGGCTCACACATCCATCCCAGCGCTTCCGCGATGTCCGACGACTGGATCCACGCTTCACACACATCGTCGCGGATCTGGTCGTTCGGGTACGCGAACCCCGTCCCCCCCATCCCCGCGACCGCTTCCAGTAGCAGCTTGTCCCAGCCTTCGGTGACTGGCACATGGTCGTCGCCGAACGACCCCAGATGGCGGAACGACCCAGCCGCATACGACGCCACGTAGTTCGTCCACCCGGCCAGCCCTTTACGCGGGCCTGTCACCACCGACCCGGGGAACCCGCCCGCTTTCGCCGCCGCCCGGTTCTGTTCGAGCGCGGGGTCGTCGTCGTCGAAACAGAACACCACATCGGTGCGGGCCCGCGATGTGGTTTTGACGGTGCGGGCGAACCGGGCCACGTTCCCTGGCCGTCCCCGCGACGGGACGATCAGCAGCAGGTCAGGTCGCATCAGCAAACGGTACTGTGATCAGGCCGAGGCCGAATTCGCCGCCCATCTCCTCCCACACCAGCCCCGTCTCCGCGCAGTACGTGTCCAGCGCCCGGGCCACCGGGAACCCGTCACCGGGCTCGAACTTCGTGTCGTGCGCCAGTACCGTCCCGCCGGGCCGGACCAGCGGCACATACTGCCGCAGCTCCGCCAGCGTCTGGTCATAGGAATGGGGGTCGACGTCGAGGAACAGCACCTCCACCTCAGACGGCAGCTGCGCGATCACGTCGGGGTCGAGGTCGTCGCCTTTCACGAAGGTCCACAGGCCGCTGCGGGCCCAGTTCGCAGGTACCTGCGGGCCGGTGATGTCGACCGACCACACGTGCCCGCCGCACATCTCGGCCGCGGCCAGGAACGCTGACGTTGAGTTGCCGGACCGAACCCCCAGTTCGATGATCCTCGGCCCGGCGTATTTCAGCGCCGTGTCCCGCAGCACCGGCAGGCTGTCCCGCATGTCGGACCACTCACCCAGCCGCCGCTCGTAGTCGTCGCCGATCGGTTCCGCTTTGGCCGCCATCTTGTCTTCGAGCGCCGCCAACGCTGGGAGCCAGAACTCGTGGAACACCCGGTCAACGTCGTACCCGGCGGCGAACTCGCGGGCCTCTTTGCGGCGGGTGTCGTTCATCGGCCACTCAGCGAACGCCTCCTCATACGCGGCGATGATCCCCGACACCGACGGGCACATCCACCACGCCACATGCCCCGGCGCCCAGATCGGCTGGCCTTTCACCTTCCACCCAGCACCGCACAGCTCCGACATTGCGGACCCGTCGGTCACCACCACCGGCGTCCCGCACGCCTGCGCCTCCAGGATCGGCAGCCCGAACCCTTCAGCGAGAGAACAGCACGACAGCACATCCAGCACCTGATACCACTGCGCCATCAGGTCCCGCCCGACCATGCCGCACACGTAGGCATGCTGGTCCGGGTACATCACCGCGTCGGTGATACCGAGCCGGTCGGTGATTTTTTTCAGGTTCAGCCCGCCGACCGGCTCCGTGTTGATCGTGGTGTGCAGCACCAGGCGGCTGTTTTCGTGCCGCTCATGGAACTTCGCGAACGCCAGCAACTGTTCAGGGAACGCCTTACGGTTCCCCGACTCCTTGTTGATCGCGTTGATGCCGATCAGGAACGTGCTGGCCCCGACGCCCATCGATTCGCGGACCTCGTCCCGTTCCGCCGGGTCAAGCGGGCGGAACAGGGTGGTGTCGACGCCGTGGGGGATGTACAGCGGGTCGTATCCGGCGTCGCGTAGCTGGGTTTCGCCGAACCGGCTGAACGCGATCGGCCAGCCTCCGGATGCGTCGAGTTTGGTCCGGTCCCCGTCGCCGAGGGGGGCGCAGTCGACAGGCATCCAATGCGCCACGTTCAGCTCTTTGAGTGGTTCCGCGTTCATCGCGAACACATCACACAAGGTGATCATCAGGTCGGCGCGGCTGTACCGGTAGTGCGACGCGATGACGTCGGAGCCGTAGGGGTCGAGACCGCCGGGCAGGATGGTGAACCCCTCCCAGCCGAGGACGCTGCCGGTCATGCTGTACGGGGCGCTGATCGTTACGTCGTGGCCGGCCGCCTTGAGCCGTGGCACCCACAGAGCGGTCTGGGTACCGTACCCGCTTGTTATCATCGGGGCGTTGGAGTTCCACAAAATGCGCACTTTCAGCACCACCTCCTCTCGTGTGGCCGAAACGGACCTGTAATGGAAATTACTCGCTCCAAATCAGGTCAACGTTGTAGGTGGTCGACACGGTGGACGACTGGGTGACGAACACATGCAGACCCGCGTTCGCGGTCTGGTTCGCGATCGCCGGGACCTGCCACTCGTACCCTGCCGGGGGGAACTCTTCCCACGACGAGCCGGTGGTCTGCGGAAGTTCCTGCTCCCACAGCACGGTGCCGACCGCTGGCGGCGCCGAGGTCCACGACGTCGCGACCTGGCCGAGGGACGGGGCGTTGACACCGGCGTAGTAGTCGTGCGCGTTGCCGGACACCAGGTTCGCCGCGGTGCTCGCCCCTGCGGTGTTACGGGCAAGCTGGAACAGCACGTTGTTCCCGGCGACCGCGGTGGTGGTGATAATGTCGACCCGGATCCCGACGACGTATAGCCGCTTCAGGAACGCGGTGCCCGCTGTGCCTGCTGCCAGCAGCGACAGGATCGGGTTGGCGGTCGATACGGTGACAGCGGTGCCTGACACGCGGCCGGTGTAGATGTCGCTGATTGGCATGGCTTGCTCCCTCTTGTCGTTATCGCATGCCGGGCGGAATGAGGGCATGCCAAAGTAAGGCCGCCCTGGGGTGGTGGGCTATTCGGTGCGTATTTGATAAAGTGCGGCCCTCAAAAATGGGTTCGGTGGGAAGACGTATGGGCCGCTGGCCACGTCGCCGCTGGCGGCGGTCACGAATTTGCCGTGCACGTTGCGCCAGTTGACGTGGCCTTCTTCGACGTACAGGGCGTACGGCGCGGCGGCGTACACGTACAGCACCTGATCTTCGACGGTGAAGCCGATCGACCTGGCTAGTTCACCGGTGTTTTCCGGCGCCAAATAGGTCGCGTCGGTGGCGATCTGCGGGCCGAGACGGGTGCGGAAAAACGTGTCGATCGCGGCGTCGATTTCTGCGGGGTAATCCGGGTCGAAGATGACACGGGCCATGCGAAGCCACGCCCTCTACGGTGGTGACTTGGGACCAGCCAGGCATCGTCTGCGGCTGTGGAAACTAATCAGGTGGACGGGCCGGTGACCCGTCTCAGTGTGATCCGGTAGTCGGTGGGGGCACCGATGATGGTGGGTACCGCGACGACTGATTCGACGTAAAACACTTCGCCGGTGGTTTCGTCGAGGATCTGCTGCGATTCGAAACCTGCTTCGATGGGGAAGAACGGCTGCACCCGCAGGGTGATGTTGCGGACGGTGCGGGGCATCTGGGTCGCCGGGTCCCATGTGGTCTGGCGGGTTTCGGCGAGGAACGCGGGGATGTGGCTGGTCTGCGGGGTCCCGGCGTCGGCGAGGTTCCCCCACGCGTCGGTGCTCTGACCGGTCAGGAACGTCACGTAGGTGTTGGCTATTTCGGCGACCACCATCGGCCTCCTAGTCGCCTGATGCGGCGGCGAGCCGGTCCGCGAACTCCCCAGGCACGTAGCCGGGTTCTGTTTTCCCGTACACGGTCGCCAGGTCACGGGCCAGTTCTTCACCTGCCGGGGTGAGCCGCCAGCCGAGGACTTTATGCGGGGGCCGCCATGTGCTCGGGGCGGGTTCGCCGCGCACCGGACGGGACGGCAGATCCCCGCCGGCGGTGAGCGCGTCCCAGTCGTGGCGGACCATCCGGTCGTCAGCTTTTCCCATCAACCGCGAAATCGCCCGCGATGACGGGACCTGGCCGGTTTCGCCGACTTTCGCGAGAACGAGGCGGCGGACCCGTTCCCGTGGGGTCATCCGGCCGATCTGGCAGAAATGCTCATGGCCGCAGCCGGGGCATTGGACCGCTTCGACGATCGCGGACACCGGCTCCGCCGCTGTGTGCGTGACAAGCGGTTTGGTCAGCCCTTCGCGGTGCATAGCGGTGAACGCGTCAGGCACCAAAGCGGTGAAACGGTGGTCTTTGACGCAATGCCGCAACGCGTCTTCGGTCATGACTCTGCCGTGGCGGCCGTTTGGGATCAGTACCGTGCATACCCGTGGCACATCCCACCGGGTGTCGATGACACCGGTGTCGTCGAACAAAACGTGGAGCAGTTCCCGCGCCACCTCGACGGGGTTGGGTTGCTGCAGCGCGTGTCCGGCGGCGGTGAGAGCGGCTTCCGCGATGTCGATTTCGGTGTTCGCTTCACGGATGGCCTCGGTTAAGGTCACCTGCTGATTCTATGTGAAGATCTCTGGGGGGAGTGTGGTCCCTGATTTGCGGATGAACGTTTCCAGCACCGCGATCCGCCGCTCAAGATGGGTGATCTTCTCATGCAGGTCAGCGATCATGTGTTCCTGGTGGGACAGCGCCGACTCGTAGATCTGCTGCGCCCGCCGGTACGCCGCCGACTCTGCTTCCTCACCGGCAGCGGTCTGCTTGTCCCGGGCCCGCTGTTCGGCTGCGCGCCGGTCACGGCCGTGCGCGCGGAGGGAACTGGTGTACGCCACCACCGCGACCGCGAAACTTGCCGCGCCGACGATGACACTGCCCCATGCCGCGTCGATGCTCATGGGTCACGGGCCTCAGGCCATCCGCTGATCAGCACCACCAGCGCTGCGATCCCAGCCCATGCGACCGCTGCAGTCCAGCCGCCGGGGATGGACCGGTGGATCCAGGCGACGGTGATGAACGTGGCCCACGCTGCTTTCATCAGCGCGGCGGCGGCGTACTGGAACTGGTCCCGGCTGAGCGGCACACCGGTGAGGCAGACCACGCCGACCGCGATCCATGCCCAGCCCCACGCGGTGAGCGGCAGTTGCGGGGTAAGCTGGTCAGCGAATGCGGGGACGTATCCTGCGGCGAGACCGCTGCCGTAGCCGAAGTCGATCGCCGCGAACAGCGTCAGCGCCGCGCCGCGCCGCCCGGATCGGCGTTTCAGCTCAGCCCAGGCAGATCGCCACCCCACCGCCGCCCCCCATCAGGTTCAGGCGATCCGCTGCCCGTACCCGCCGGTCGCGTTCAAGGTGTTACTTTTCGCCGACCAGGTGAGGGTCGTGATGAACCCGGTGTCCTCCGACGTGTCGACACCGGTGATCGGTGACAGCGGTCCCGCCAGATACGGTGTCGACGCCCCAGTGGTGGAGTCGGTGGAAAGGTTCAGCCGGAACCCGCCCGCGATGCTCGACGTGGAGTAGAACTGCAGCATCGCGGTGATTTCCCACAGGCACCCGGTTTCGGTGCCGATGAGCGGGACCGGCTGCAACGTCCCGACCGCTGTGCCGGAATCGATGGTCCCGTAGTAGGAGGTGAACACCATCGACGGGGCCTGCCCGGTGGCGGTGTAATCACCCCAGATGTGCAGCAGGTAGATCGAACCGGCTGCGGGTTCCCCCCCAGCGACCGTGTAGGACAGCAGTATCGTTTCGGTGTCGTCGGCGACGGTCACCGGGGTGGTCATGCCGTTACGGGCGCCGTTGAGCAGATTCGTGGAACCGTTGGCGCGTTTCGTCCACATCTTGCCCTGGTAGACGTAGATCGCGGCGCCGTCCGCCGGGCAGTTCGGTGCGTACGCCTGAGTGGAAAGACACCCGCCGTCGACCGTTATCGCCATGTCGCCGACATATGCGGCGACCTGCCCCAGCGTGGCAGGGGAAGAGAACGACGCGCCGGACATGTCGTAACGGGTCACAGCAGCCCTCCCATGAGGTTCGACGCCGGAACCCGGCCTACCAGTTGATCAGCGCGGCGCTGCCGAGCACACCCGCGACATGCAGGATCTCCGCTGCCCTCGGGCACAGCAGCGGGAACGCGTTCGTTGTCATGTTCCGCGCCCGCGTGTACGAGATCCCGCCCACGTTCAGCGACACGTACTGCCGTTTCATCCCCGCAGGGTCGTTGTCGGCGAGCAGATACTGAGTCTGCGCGCAGGTGGCCCGCGCAAACGCGTTGATCACATACGGGTCGGTGGGCAGCCCGTTCTGGTTCACCGGATACACCGCCGCGATGATCGCGTTGTCGATGTCTTCCGACGCCCGCTGCACCGCCGTCACCACAACCTGATCCGGTGTCGACTGGTCCCCCGACCAGGCCCGGTACTGCCCCGCCGTCGCATACAAGCCAGGTGCGGGAGCGCCGGTAAAGTTCGGTGAGACGGTGACGGTCTGCTGATACGTTTCGGTGACCGCGCCGACTGTCCCGGTCCAGGTGACCAGATAATCCCCGGTGATCATCAACCAGGGCGCGGTCCACGTGTAGTTATACGTCACCCCATCAGGGGTGGTCACACCCGCCGATGTGGCAGGGACCGGGGTGCCGAACCCCGCACCGGGGGTGTTCAGCGTGGACGCGTCTATGCCCACCGTCACGTTCGCCGCCGGCGCCCCCGCGTAGCTGGCGCGGAACGTCTCGAACATCTGCGACAGCACAACCTGGCCGCCCTGCACCACATCCGACTGCCGGGCACCGAGCAGAACCGACACCGACGACATCAGCCCACCACCTCTACAATCAGCGGTGTGGACAACCCATTCGGCTGCCGGTGCAACGCCATGGGCGCCGGCTACCCATGTATCCGCCACGCTGACGCCGAGGACATGCTCTGCTCACGCTGCCGCACATCTACGACATGCAGCTACTCACGCGCATCCCAGGTGGCCGCGGCCGAAGCGGCGGCGCCGCCGAACAGGTCGCCGTCGCGGACCCGGATAACACCCCAGCCGAACCGCTGAGCCTCCCCAGACACGATCTCCGACGTGTCGAACCTGGCCACCAGTTCCGGCCACAACCGCCACACCTCAGCCCGGTCGTCGCCTTCGCTGGCGATGTCATGCACCAGAATCAGCCCACCCGGGCGGACAAGCGGCCCATACATCGCCAGATCCTGCCGCACCCCCGCCACCCGGTGATCCCCGTCCACAACCAGAACATCCAGCGACCGGCCCTCAAGTTTCGCGGCCAGCCAGTCTCTGCTTGACAGGTCATGTGAATCACCGACATGCACCACAGCGCCGTGCGCCGCCAGCTTCGCGCCGGTACCGCCGGTTTCGTACGAGTTGTCCGCCAAAGTGATGCCGTACACCTCGGCACAGATCTGCCGCCACGCGTACAACGTGCCGCCCTGATCGCAGCCGATCTCCGCCACCACCTGCGGCCGGGTGCGGTGCAGCAACGTCAGCACCTCGGTCAGCTCATCCAGGCACTGCGACGCGCCGTGCGCCATCGCCGCCGCCGCTGCCGTGTGCGCGTTGAACCCTTCCGGCCGGGCGATCACATAGCCCTTGTACACCGGCAAATCACGGAACGTGTACCCCAATTCGGCGAGCAGCCCGTCGAGGTCTTCACGGTCGTAAAACCCGTACACCGAATGATCTTCGATGAACAGCACCGGGCGGCACCGGTCCAGCGTTTCCCGCATCCCCCGCAGCGCATGCAGATCCGCGCCCTCAACGTCGAGTTTCACCAAATCGACACGCGGTTCGTCTTTCAGCACCGCGTCCAGCGGCACACCGGGGACTTTCCGCCCATCAGGGCCCCCGGTGTCGCGGACCATGTTCGACCCGTCGCGGGCGAACCCGTTGGGGCTGTGCAACGTCAGCATCGTGAAATCGTCCCAGGCCGCCACATTGTGCACCGTCGCGCAGGTGATGCTGTTCAGCTCAAGGTTGCGTTCCAGCTGCTGCACCGTTTCGGGGCTCACTTCGACGGCGATGACTTTGGATGCTTTCGCGGAGGCCCGCACCGTGTAATGCCCGACATGGGCTCCGACGTCAAGGAAAACCCCGCCGGAGGGGAGGAGCCGCAGCACCGTCTGGTCGATCAGCGCCTCATGGCCGAGGGCCAGCCCGTCGCCGCTGGGTTCGGTGCCGCCGATCTGCCAGCGGAACCCGCCGTACCGGATGATCCCATCAGCCGCATCGCCGAGCCCTTCCTCAAGGTCAGCGAGCACCGGTTCCATGTACTGCCCCGCCACCACGTCCGCGTCGTACTGCAACGCGAACTCGCGGCATTCCGCCGAATACGTCCGCTCGAGGGTGCCGTCTTTCCACGCCCGGTACGCGTCTTCGTAGGCGGCGGCGAGGTGACCCACATACGGTTTCGTCCACCACGCGTGGAACGGCCCCACCCAGTACGGCTCCCCCGCGACTTTCCACCCAGGGCCCGCCAGTTCCGACATGGCGGAACAGTCGGTGACCACCGTCGGAATCCCGCAGGCCTGCGCTTCGATGACCGGCAGGCCGAACCCTTCACCCCACGTCGCCCCGGAGTACAGGTCAAGGGCGTTGTACCAGGCGGCCATGTCCGCAGCGGTGTACGACCCTGCGACATAGGCGTACGCGTCGGCCCAGCCGACCGCTTCGTCGATCCCCAGGTTCGCCGCCAAAGCCCGCAGATCGTCGCCGCCGCTGACCGTCGATGACAGGGTGTGGCACAGCAGCATCGTGTCCGGGTATTTCGCGTGCAGCCCAGCGAACGCGGCGAACTGCTCCGGGAACCCTTTACGGTTGGTGTCCTTGTTACACGCGTTGATCCCGATGACGAACTTGTCCTGCGGGAGGCCGAGCGCCCGGCGGATCGCGGCCCGGTTCCCCATCCGCCGGAACACAGTGGTGTCGATGCCGTGCGGGCAGTACAGGGCGCCGTGGCCGCCGCTGTCGAGGACCCGTTTCCCGAACCGGCTCATCGCGATCACCCTGGCGGTGGTCCCCGACAACGCCGCCTGGTCAAGCTCGCCCAGCGGTTCCCGGTCCACCGGCGTCCACATCGCCAGGTTCTGCCCCCGCAGCAACGCCACATCCTGCGCGAACGGGTCCAGCAGGGTGAACGTCAGATCAGCGCCGAAATGCTTCGCGTGGCCACCGATCACATCGGATGAGAACGGGTGCAGCCCACACGGATACACGGTGATCCCGTTCCACCCGGTGCGGGCGCCCTGCAGCCCCCAGATCGCGGCGACCGCTACTTCGTGGCCCATTTTCTGCAGCCTCGGCGCCCAGATCGCGGTCTGCTGCCCGTAGCCGGTAAAGTGCCGACCCACGGGGCGTTGCTCACCCACAGGATCTTCACTTAGGCATCACCTCCTCTGCGCGAACGGGCCCTTTCACTCGATGGAAGCCCGGTCGTCGTAACTCATCGCGTCGATGATCTGCGCCTTGGTGAGCTTCCTCACGTCATCGGCGTCCATGCCCTGCGCGACCGCGTACTCTTCCCACACATGCCGCAGGTCCGCTGTTCTCGGCAACGGCGGCATATCCGCAGGCGCGGCCGAGTCGTCGACATCCGGTTCGACCGGATCCCCGCCGGGGCCGCCGACCTGGATCAGCTCACCCTTTTCCAGCCGGTCCAAGACGCCGGGGTGCAGCGGCAACGACATCTGCATGACCGCACCGGATTCACCCCGGATCCATACCAGCTCCAGCTCAGGCACCGGGTTAGACGACCACGAACGGCAGCTCGTAGACGTTGAACACCGCGCTCTGGTCACCCGCCCAGTCGAGGTAAATGTTCCCGTCGGTTTGCAGGAACCGGTCGCTGGTGAACGGCCCAACGATCGTCGCCACCGCCGTCGAATACACCACCGACAGATCACCGACCGACCCCTGGGTGAACACCGCGTTCGACGGATATGGGCTGGTCTGCGCCACCCCCGCCACGTTCGAGCCGCTGCCTGTGGCCCGGACCGTCAACGTCCCCGCCGTCGACGCCGCACCGATCGAAATGATGAACTTCCGGGCATCCAGCACCGCCGCGCCGGTCGCGGTGCTAGCACCCAGAATGTAATGCCCTGTCGCTGTCGCCGCCGTGCCACCAGTCGGGGACACAGCGACGCTGCTGTCCCGGACAAGTGTCGTCACCGACGCTGCCGTACGTGCCATCTGCGCTCCTCAGAAAAAGTCGCCGCCGCTGCGGACCTGGATCAGATGCCTACCGGGCGGCCGACCTGAACACAGGCGATCGCGTCCGGCCGGACCAGCTTCGCCCCGTACACATGCAGCCCACGGACACCGTCAGCGAACGTTGTCTGCAGCCGCAACGCTTCGGTCTGCACGATCTGCTCGGCGTACGTCAGCGCCATCGGATGCCCAGCCTGCACAATCCAGTAGCCGTTGTTCCCCGCCACACCAGTGCCGGTCGCCACCGTCTGCACAGCGTTGTTCGACACGTAAATGTCGAACCCCGCGCAGCGGCCGATCATCCCGGTCTGGAACACCTGCGACGCCTGGCCCTGCATGTCCGTGATCGCGATGAACGCCTGGGTCTGCTCAAGCAGCGCCTCAGCCCACGGCGGCACCACAACATAGCGGCCCGCCATCGGGATGTTCGACTGGGTGAGCAGCACCTTGAGCGGCAGCAGTATCTTCTGGTAGAAGTCCGCTGGGGTGCTCGACGTGTATGTGCCGGGGAAGATCGCGTTCGCTGTGCCCGCGAGCGACGACGTCCCACCCGACAAGATGATGTTGCTCGTTGAGACGCCTGTGTACAAACCGGCGATGTACTGGTCAGCGGTGTCGGCAAGCTTGTAGGAAGCACGTTCTTCCAGGTACGACTGCATGTCCCCAGCAGCCTGCCGGCGGTCCACATCGTCGACGGAGAAACTGAACGATTTCGCCTGGTCGATGTTCAGGTCCAGCCCGGCGTCGGACAGCGCCTGATACGTGAGCGTCGCGCCGGGCGTGTATGTGCTGATTGTGGGGTCGCCGAACTGGGTGATGTGGACCACATTCCCGGGTCCGCTGATTTCACCTTCGTAGTCGGCGTTGGCGACACCGGGGCCGCCGAACACAAGGTTCTTCTGGAGCGCAGCCAAGATCACTTTGCTCCATATTTCCGGTTTGAATGCAAGTACGCTGATTGTACTCACCACCTAACGTTTGACCGTTTTGCACGGATCGGTGAACGGATGGCACTACTCCGGCCACCACGCCCGGTGGTGCGTACCGAATCGTCGGAAAATTAACGCGCGTTGACTCGCCGGTCCCGGCCGCCACGCGGCCCGGCGCCAAGCTCATGCAACAGACCCTGCTGCATCGCCTCCACCACCTGCTGCGGCGACGCCCGCGCCACATCATCATCAGTCCACTGCCGGGGCTGCTGCGGCGCACCGGTGAACTGGCCGTTAGCCCGGGCGATCGTCGGTTCCGGCCGCGGCGGCGGTGCTGTCGGCGGCGGCTCAGGGGTAGGTGACGGCGCTGCCTTCCACTCCGGGTGCGTATCCAGCGCCGCGGTGATGGCGTCTTTGACCTGTTCCGCGAAATCGTCCGCGCCCGGGTCGAGCCCCTCGATCGCGTGGACGAAACTGCGGGAATCCAGAAGCGCGTTGCCGTCCGCGCCGAGGGTGGCAGCCGCGCGGTAGGTGGCCAGCTCCACCGCCGCCTGCCGGGCCCGGCTCCGTTCTTCGTCGGCGCGGGCTTTCTCCGCATCCCGTTCCGCAGCGATCTGCTCCGGGGTCGCCTCGTCCGGCTCCAGGCCGAGAGCTTTAGCGATCCCGGAAAGCTGCTGCTTGTGGGTCTGCTCGAAAGCGGACAGCTTCGTTTCGAGGTCTTTCGCTGTTGTACGGTGTTTCGCCGCCTCGTTACGGGTGTCGCGGAGCAGTTTCTGCGCCCACGGGGGAAGGTCGTCGACGCTGTCCGCGTGAGCTGGTTCCGGCTGCGGTTCCGGTTCCGCTGGCTGCGCAGGCTGCGGAGCTGGTTCGGGTGTGGCCGGTGGCGCTGCTGGTTCCGGCGCGCCAGGCGCTGGTTCCGTGATGGTGTCGGTCATGAAGGCCCTCCAGGGACCATCGGGTTCTCGGGCCCACGCCAGGCGGGCGGTATCATAGGCGCGCCCCTGGGGCGCGTGCAGCGGTCAGGAATGGCGAAGCTACGCAGGAACCACCGCCGGTGATGGCGCGTCCCGGCGGCGCGGGTCCTAGAAAGCTGACCCTGGGGGCGTGTGACCGGTCAGCGATGCGAGCCGGCGCCCGAGCAGGGCCAGGTTCCGCTGCGCGTCCCCGTGGGCTTTCGGGGTGACCGCGACGGCGGCCATCCGGCGGCCGGTGCGGATCGCCCGCTGCACCGCCCGGATTTCCTGTTCCAGCGCGTACCGCTGCTCATCGCTGCCGTCCGGCGGATTGAGATCGGGTGCTGTGCCGGTCATCGGCAGAAACGACGCGCCGTCGGTGAACGGCACCATGCCATGGCGGCACTGCGGATGGAACAACCCAGCGGCGATCGCCCCATCGACGGTTCCGGCGACGGTCGCCTGGTGGCTTATCCCGTCGGCGGTGACCGCCGCCACCGCCGCGCCTGCCGCCGCGTTCCCGCTGATCGACAGCACCGCACCGAGCCACGGCCGGCATTTGCTGCACGGCGGCATCCCGGTCAGCCCGTACACCACCACCAGGTCGAACCCTTGCGGCGCGATCGCCTGCAGGTACAGGTTCAGGTGCAGCCGCGACGCGGCGGTCCGGACCGCCATCTGCGCCCACGACGGCAGCGGCCACGTCCGGGCGCCGTCGGTGAACGCGGGTAAACCTGGTTCCGCTGCCGCGTTCAGGGTCTGCTGCACGGCCGGTAGCCGGTTCTGCGGCGGGATGTCGCGGATCTGCGCAGAGGCGGCGGTGAATTCGTCGTCGGCGGCGGCGATGACGTTGAACCCTGCGGTCCGCAGCAGCGGCGGCAACGCCCGCCACGTCCTGGCCAGCGGAACCCCGTGTACCGCTGCTGCTGCGCGGGACCCCAAACCGGGTGGCAGGTCAGCGAGGATGACCCGTTCGGCGCTGGCTCGGACCGCGCGGGCGATGCCGGACAGGATCGGCCCGGTCCGCGCATGGGCCGCGTCCATCACCTCGGTCATATGCGCACGCATCTGCCGCTGCACCATGCTGCGGATTTTCCGCCCGGCCGCTATGTCGTGGACCGCGGCTGCGAGGGTGGCGAGGATCTGGTTCTCGGCGTCCGACATGACACCCAGCACCGAAACCCCCGCCGCCACGGCGAGATCTTCGCGTATGTCCCCGTGGCTGCGGGGCCGCTGACCCGTCACCAGGCCGGGAATCAGCGGCCCCTGTTGCCGTTGGCGGACGCCAGCGTGTCCGCGCGGATTTTCTGTTCCTGCTGCTGCAGATCGGCGATGCTGTCGGCGACGATACGGCGCAGCGTGTCCCGGGACGGTCCTTCGGCTATGCCGACGAGTTCGGGTTTGAGGAGCACCGCGCAGTACAGGTCCGGCTGCCCGATCAGCGGGTTACGGCAGGTGAATTCGATCTGCCACGCGGGGACCATCAGCGGGTCCGGCTGCCCTGCGACCTGCGCGGGCAGGAATCCCCACGCGACGTTGAACCCGATGTCGCCGAGCGCTGCTTCGCGGATCAGGTCATGCAGGTCGGCGCGGACCCGGGCGTCGTGGTCAATGACTGGCACGGCGGTACCCCGTTGCTGCGTTGCGCCGCTTTTTCGGTTTCGGGGTGAAAATAGCGTTCCTCCCGTCAGCGGATTCGAAGATGCCGTTCCCTGTAGCTGCCTGCCGAACCGTGGCGCGGCGCCTAGCCGCCTGTGGGCCTTTTTTCATCGGCACCGCAGCGCCGCTCGTTGCGCCGGGTTCAGCGAGACCTGGTTTCGCGGCAGTGGCGGCGCGTTTACGGCCTTTCGACGGTTCCGCGTCCGTCGCGCTCGGCGTTTTCCGTGGCGGTTTCCCAGGGTTGCTGCCGGGCACCCGGGCGGGGTTTTTGTTAACCAGCTTCGCCTTGCGCGCCACGACGGTATCCTCTCCTGCAAGCCCGCACCCTGCGGCCGGTACTGTTCGGGTGCGGGCTGTTCAATATCTGGCACCCGACGGCACCCACGCGGTCCCTTCCGAATACGCGCCCGGTGTCGCCGACGTCGGGGCCTGCTGCTCCGACCGGACCCTACGGCGGCGGCCTTTCCTGCGGCCCACCGGCAGCACCTCAACGGTCAGGTTTTCCTGCGACCCCGGCGAACCGGTCATCCGCGCGTCGTTACCGGCGTAGTGCCGCTGGATGCTTTGCGACAGGTTCGACCTTGGGCCGGGACCGCCGGTGTAGTAGTCCGGCTGCCGCCGGTCCGGCTGCATCCGCGCCATCTGCGGCGTCGTGCCGGACGTAGCCCCAGACATGATCCGCTGTTTGCGTTTCGACGGCAACGGAACCGTGTTGCTGGTGGTGCCTCGCGGTGTGCGCCGTTTAGCAGCCATCGCTTCGGCCGCGCATGTTCGGCGCGATCGGCGCATCGTCCCAGTCGTGGTCGTTCTGGTACATCCGGACGGCGTGACCTTCGTCGCCGGGAGTGCGGGTCGCGCCGCCGGCCGCGCCGCCGCCGGGGAACCGGCCAGCGCCAGTGAAATGCTCAGTGATCTTCCCGGTTGCGTCGCCGGGGGCCTGGTTGAACTCGCCGTGGCCGTGGTTCAGCGACTCGTGCGCCCCAGCCATGACGTGCTTCGGGCCGGATGGCATGCTCATCGGATACTCCTCAACGGGTTAGGGTGCCGCGAACAGATACGGGATGGCGGTCACAGCGGTCGGCGCGATCAGCGCCGACCCAAGCGCCGGCGGCGACGCCTGCGCTGTCGACGACGCGCCGCCGAGCAGCGACCCTGGAACCGATGTGCCGGTGACAAACGTCGCCTGCGGCGACGCAGCGGCAACCAGCGTCGGCAACGTCGTCGCTTTGATCATCAGGCCGAGGTAATACTGACCCGTGTACGCCGCCGTATACGCGGTGCCGACCGCGAAACTCGCCCAGGTGGACGCCGGGATCGCCGCCGTCCCCTGATCCGCCGTGACCGCCCGCACTGTGCCCTGCGAATCGGCTAGGCACATCCACTGGTTCGCCATCGTGGTACCCGCCGTCGTATAGGTCAGATACCCGACATGCCCGACCACAGTGCCGATGTCGAGCCGCACCGAATAGATGTACGCGATCGCAGTAGTGGGGGTGAACGTGGTCGCGCAGCCCCACGCCGGGACCGTCTCCGCGACCGCCGTCGCCAGCGCCGAGCTCTGCGACGGCTGCGCCGCAGCAGCAGCGACCGCGCTGTAAATCTGGCTGATCGTCGCCGGCGACGACGCCGACGGCATCGGGGTCGTCATGACTTCTTCTTCCCGAACGGCGGCGCTTGCTTCCCGCCGAACGGCGCCTTCTTCCCCGCCGGTTTCTTCCCCGCCGGCTTGCTCCCGGCGACCTCCATACCGGGGTAGGCGCGTTTCACCGCAGCCCGGATCTTCGCCTGCTGCGCAGGCGACGCGAACCGCTTCGACTTACCCAGCGCGTTCTGCGCCCGCCCAGCCGTATCGATCGGATACGCGTCCCGGCCACCCGGACCCCCGCCCGGCAGGGCGAACTTGCTCTTCGGGATCGGCTTACCGCCCGCGAGACGGCGGCCTTTCTTCTGCGTCAGCTTCGGTGATCCGGCCACGGCACCCGCTCCCACTGAATAGGCACGGTCAAAAACAGCTGTTCCCACACGGCCCAGGCCGTGTCACTCTTCCACGTCTTCGCTGCCGCCCGGCGGAACACCCGTCCCCGGCGGCACCGGCACAGCAGCAGCCAGCTGCTCGATGTCTTCGGTCAACGTGGGCGGCGGCAACGGCGAACCATCCGGCCCCACCCCACCAGACCCGGCAGGCAACGTGATCCGCGCCCTGCCGATCAGCGACGTACCCAGCTCAGCGAAGATCTGCCGCACTTCCTGATCCACCTGTTCCGGAGTCCAATCCGGATGCAGGATCCGGACCAGCGTTTCTTTCGACGCCGCGTCCGCTGTCGCCACCGCCTGCGCTGTCTGCGCCAGCACCAGCTCATCCGGCGGCAACGGCTCCACAAACGTGATATCCGGCCGCTGCGGCGTGATCGTCTTGTCGCCGAAAATTTCCGCCTGAATCGTCAGCAGCCCGTACATGATGTCCCGCAACGCCGGACGCCAGTACAGCACCTTCTTCTCCCTGGTGATCAACGATCGGCGTTCCCTGGCCTGCACCTCAGTCGCGGTCAGCGCCCCCGTCGGGTCGTACTCACCGAACGTCTGACCCGAATACCCCGCACCCCGGACAATCTGGTTGATCAGCCACCCGCAGGTCGCCTGATGCTCCTGAAACCGGATCTTGAACTGGTTCACCAGGATGTCCGACGTACCGCCCCCCGTGGTGAGCATGTTGATCGGCGAATACACCTCACGGTCCGGGTCGAACACCGCGCCCTTACCCCGGCCGATGTTGTCCAGATACTGCTGCGGCACGATCAGCCGCGACTTCGCCAAAATGATGTCCCGCTGCCACGAGCTGAAGTCTTCGTCGAGCGCGTCCATCAGCACTTCGACACCGGAGTAGTCGCTGCGGCCAAGCGGCTGCGCCTGCGGCCCCAGGTCCCGCCAGATCCGGTTCGGCCGCTGATTCGGGATGTACACCACCGTCGACGCGTCCAGCGGCTGATCAGGGAACACGATCGTGTTCCCCTCCGTTACATACTGCGCGAACTGCGCCGTCTCCGGGAAATCAGTCAACGGCAGAATCCGGCCAAGATCCGACTGGTCACCCGCGTACAGGGAATGCTGGATCGCGTTCTGGCTCGGGATGTGGGTCTCAAGATGCCGCACCACTTCAGGGCCGCTGTCATACAGCACCCGCCAGAACGTCACAGCGACCAGCTTGTTGTACGAAAAATGCGGCACCGCCGCGTCAGCGGGCACCACGTCGATCCACGGGTAGTCCGACAGATCCGAATCCCACACCGTCCGCAGGAATACCCCACCGAGCGCGGAACACAGCTCCCCCGCTTCTTCAAGGGTGGCGTGCATCCCGTCTTCCATCAGCCGGGTAAACGCGTCCTGATTCCCAGGGTTCCCCGATTTCACCACCGGCGCTTTGCTGAACAGCAGATCAGAGGATGTTTGCGCGATATCACCGGCCAGCGGTACGTGGTACTTTTGCCGCTTTTCCCCCGGAGGGACTGGCTGTCCCCAGAATGTGCGGGTGATGCTGCCGAGCAGACCTCCCCTGAACTGGCCAGGGCGGGGGATCGGGAGCCCGGGTTCGCCGGTGGTCGCGAAGTAGCTACGGCCGACCGGGCTATTCGCCCCAAGATTGTAATGCACCCACGATAGCCGCTGCGGATCACCGCTGAACCACGCGTCCCATATCCGCATGGCGTACGTGATCGGGTTGAACTCAGGCGGCGGCCACGGCTGCCCTGCCACAGGCAACCGGGACATCATCCGGTCGTCGAGAGCGAAG
>Ga0335081_10000720_pt1 | contig 54452 bp, 40 predicted proteins | sample Lox_Sample_35_FD_206713 | JGI IMG/M metagenome (GOLD analysis project Ga0335081, IMG submission 206713) | Soil microbial communities from Loxahatchee National Wildlife Refuge, Florida, United States - Lox_Sample_3.5 | ecosystem: Environmental > Terrestrial > Soil > Wetlands | place: USA...
AGACTGAAGGGCTTCCGTCGCATCTTCTCGCGCTTTGAAAAGCTGGATGTGATCTTCCTAGGCTTTATTTATTTCGCCTTAATCGTGGAAGCACTCAGGTCTCTGTTTAGTGTTAACACGCCCTAGTGTCAGTACGAACGAACGTTGCGAGGGCGGCCCAGCATGCGGAGCTCGCTCCAGTTCAGACCAGCTGCCGATTGTGGAATTCGAAGCCCGCTGGTAAACGGCCGATCGCGGCTGCGGAGTATGCCTACGCTGCCCTTTGCTGTTGCAGAGCTTTGGCAACTACGCGCAAGTCGTTCACGAACAGCTCATATTCCCGGTGACGTGATTCGTCGTCCTGCGCGCGCAAAATCGATGACGGATGTACCGTGGCCAGGATCTGCGGCGTACGGTCGAAGGGCATGAGCTGTCCGCGCTGCTGCGTTACGCGGAAGCTGCGTCCCAGCAGCGCTTGCGCCGCGGTGGCGCCGAGGCAGACGATCACCTCCGGCCTGACGAACTGAATCTCCACCTCCAGCCAGGGGCGGCAGGCCGCGATCTCCAGCGAGTTCGGCTTTTTGTGAATGCGGCGCTTGCCACGCGGCTCCCATTTGAAATGCTTGACGGCGTTGGTGACGTAGGTCTGCGTGCGATCGATGCCGGCTTCCGACAAGGCTTTGTCGAGCACGGCACCCGCCGGGCCAACGAAGGGCCGGCCTTCGAGATCTTCCTTGTCGCCCGGTTGCTCGCCGACAAAGAGCACGCGCGCGCCTGGCGCTCCTTCGCCGAAGACAGTTTGCGTGCCGCGCTTCCACAGGTCGCAGGCGCGGCAGTGCTTCGACGCCTCGGCAGCGGCCCCAAGGCTTGGATAGGAAGGCAGAAGCGGCAGGGATTGGCTCGGTTGCGCGGGCTTACGAGGCATGGGTAAAGAAGATGCGGAGGCAGAGGCGAGAGTTGTAGAAACAGCCTCGCCCCAGTACCCAAGTCTGGAAAGTCGCCAGACCCTTCGGCAAGCTCAGGGCAGGCTCTAGGGCACCCACCCGCAGGGTGTTGATGGCGAGTCCGGCTACGCTGCCTGCGCTGCCACTCGCCGTATGGCCAGCGACATCATCAGGCGCGTCACGCCGGAGATGAAGATACTGATGCCGAACAGCGTCCCGACTACCCAATCGGAGTTGAACGGCCAGTGCCGCCAGATGAGAATGCCCAGCAGGATGGTGATGATGCCGTCAAACAGCACCCATCCCCAGCCGTGGCGCGGACGCATCTGCAACGAAAGTACCAACGCAAAGACGCCGTACACGAGCAAGAAGCAAGCCAGGACCAACGTCAACGCCAGCAGGCCGCCGAGGGGATGCATCAGCAGGAAAATACCGGCGATGATGTAGATGATCCCGAGGATGACTTCCAGCGCGACGTGCCAGCCACCGTGTGCGCGAAAGGCGAAGACGATCTGCGCAAAGCCATTGAAGATGGCGGACCATCCGACCACCAGGGTGATGACCAGTCCCGCTTCCCATGGCGCGAACATCGCGATGATGCCTGCCAGGATCATCAAAATCCCGAGTGCGATGGACCAGCCGGAAGCCCGCTTGATATCACCGAGAACTGCTTCAGCCATAGTTCCTCCATGTGGGTTTGGGCGCAGGCACACAGACTGCCGGCGCTGAAGCTAGGTGCGACGTTAGACTCCGTTATCGATCCCCAGTGCAGAGGTCGGAGATATTTTGCCCGCCGCGTCGCCGATATTCAACGATTTAATCGCTCGACCGCAGGCTCAACCGGAACCGGCTCAATAATGTCGAACAGCCGCATATCAACGGCGACCTTGCCGTCCTTGCGCGGCTGGTTGACAAAGCGCTCGGCGGCATGCGCCAGAAAGGCGTCGGCGAAGCGCGCCCCCCAGACGATATCGTCGAACGCATAAGAGGTACGGGTCTGCACGATATTCGAGAAGGTCTCGTCGAAGGCCTTCAGCAGAACCAGAACCTCCAGGTTCGAATCCTGCAGTACCCCCTTCGTTTTTCCGTACAGCGGACTGCTCTCGTCGATGGGATGGACAACCGTCCAGGTCAGCGGAAGAAAGATAACTCCGTCGCGTTCCAGGTTCAGCGGGTAATAACGGCGGGTACGAATGCCGTTGACCTCCTCAAAACGGCTGATGACAACCTTCGCCGTAACTTCGATCAGTTCGTTGGAGCGGGCGTTGGCGACACGAAACTCCAGCGCTTTGATTGCCTGATACGGCGCAACCACCGCATGGCTGCTGAACAGAACATTGGCCGTCGGGCGTGAGATGCGGGCGAACAGCAGGCCGGTAATGATGGCGAACCCGGCCAGTCCGGCGAGCGCTTCGATGGTGACAACGAAGTTGGCGGCCAGTGTGACCGGCACGACGTTGCCGTAGCCGATGGTGGAGATGGTCTCGACGCTGAAGAAAAAAGCGCGCCAGAAGGCATGCTGGGAGATTCCCGGGGCCGTGCTGAGCAGCGCCCCGCTGCCGCAGGCCAGATAGGCCAGCGCAAACGCTACGTTGGCGAAGAAATACCATGCCGCGCAAAGCAGGAAAAATCGCGACCACCGCATCGTCAGCAGCAAATGATAGGGGCTGATCGACGCCATCAAGGTCAGGCCCTTGCGTTCCACGTTGAAGCTGCCATCGCGATTGAGCAGGCGCTGCCGGCTTTCGCGAGAGACCACGGACCCGAAGCCGAGGTCGCGCAGGTCCTGCTCGCTGAGGGGTTGGGCGCGGGTGACCATGTGTGTTCGATGCTATCGCAGAATTGGCGTTGCGGAGGAGATGCTTGTAAGTGGGAAGCTGGGTGGGACAACAATTTAGCTGCACCGGCCCAGTTCCCCTTTTCTGAGAGAGCCTGCTTCAGCGGGCGACACTCTGGCGCGGGCCAAAGCCGGATGGAGACTGAAGGCGCCTGGACGCGAGCCTGACGGCCCACTCTACCCGAGCACTGGGGTTCGCTTCCGCAGCGTCAGCACGACATCCAGGATTTTCCTGGAGATATCAGCCTTGCTCGCCTCCGGCACGGGTATCGCCTCTTCCGCTGTCACGATCGTTACTGCATTGCGATCGGAGTTGAACCCGATCCCCGCATCAGCTACATCGTTGGCGACAATCGCATCGACACCCTTCTTGGCGAGTTTGGCGCGTGCATTATCGAGCAGGTTTTCCGTCTCGGCGGCGAAACCTATCAGCAGCGGGCAATGTTTGCCGGTCGCATTACGCGCACTACCGAGTTCGGCCAGGATGTCGGGATTGGGTTCAAGCTGGAGGCTTATGGGGCCGTTGCGTTTGATTTTCTCCGTAGCAGTGCTTGCGACGTGATAGTCCGCCACGGCTGCGGCCATGATCACAACGCTCGCTTGCTGCCAGCGCTGGAGCACCGCGGCATGCATCTGTTCAGCGGTCTCGACGAACACGGTCTCCGCCGCACTTGGTGGCTGCAGGGCCGTTGGACCACTAATCAATACGACCTTCGCTCCCCGCCGCAGTGCGGCTTCGGCCAAGGCATAACCCATCTTGCCGCTGGAGCGATTGCCAAGGAAACGCACCGGATCGATCGGCTCGTACGTAGGTCCGGCAGTGATCAGCACGGTTTCGCCGGCGAAATCCTGCGCGATGCCCAGCCGCTCGAGAGTGGCTGCCACAATCTCTTCCGGTTCGGCAAGCCGTCCTGCGCCGACCATCCCACAGGCCAGATAGCCGCTGCCCGGCTCGACAATCCGCACACCGCGCTCGCGCAGGATCTGCAAATTTGCCTTTGTCGCCGGATGCTCCCACATGTTGACGTTCATGGCAGGGGCGACGATGACGGAGGCTTTGGTCGCGAGATAGAGCGTGGAAAGAAAATCGTTGGCAATTCCCTGCGCGAACTTGGCAATCACATCGGCGGTTGCGGGCGCGACGAGCAGCGCATCGATGGCCTGCGCAACGGAGATGTGTTCGATCGCGGAGTCCAGATTCGCATGATCAGCCTCGGAGCCGAACATGCCGGTGATGACCTTTTCGCCCGAGAGCGCCGCGAAGGTGAGCGGCCGCACGAACTCCTGCGCCGCAGCCGTCATGATGACCTGCACCTGCAGCCCGCGCTCCTGCAAGTGGCGAATGATCTCCGCAGCTTTGTAGGCCGCAATGCCGCCACTCACACCCAAGGCGATCTTCATAGAACTTCCCAGAGGGGACGGTGAGGCGCCGCCGCCTGACGACTCACCGGGGGCCCAGTGCGCGCCGGATTTATGCGAACTGGGGTGCTCGCTCTAATCGTCGGCCTCGCCCCCAACCGGTCCGGAGGGCTCGCTCGCCGTTTCCATAGTTGCACCGGGAGCTGCCGGGACTTCCCATTTCACCCTGCCGGCCTGGATTTCTTCTTCCGCAATGCGGCAGGGCTTGCGCGAATGCGGGTCGACGACCGGGCGGGCGCCGTTTTGAATCTGACGGGCTCGGCGCGCCGCCACCAGCACGTAGCGATAATTGCTGTCGAATCCTTCAATCAGTTTCATACGTCACTCCGAAACGCTAGGAAAACGGGAAAGATCGAATGTCGCCAGCACCGCCTCCACTTGCGACAACATGCGCGGACGCAAGGCACGCTCGGCAGCGGCCAGGATAAGCTGGTCTTTGGAAGCCGGAGCACGATGCGAGCGCTTAAGCCGCTCCGCTTCCACGATCGACTTAAGAGTATCAATCGATTCCTCCAGCCGATCGTTGACCAAAATATAGTCGTACTGGCAGAAATTCTCAATCTCCCGGGACGCGGTCTGCAAGCGCCGCTGGATGATTGCCTCCGTATTGAACGGCCGCGCGTTCTCGCCGAGTAATTGCCGCTGGAGATTGTCGTCGGCTTCGGCGCGGCGTCGTAGCCTGCGCTCCAGTTCCTCGCGCGATGGCGGGAGCACGAAGATACTGGTCGCGTCCGGCGCCTTCTGCTTCACCTGGGCTGCGCCCTGCACGTCGATATCGAGCAGCAGGTCGCGGCCGCGCGCCGCCGCCTCGCGCAAAAAACGCTTTGCGGTGCCGTAATAGTTGCCGAAAACTTCCGCCCACTCCAGAAATTCATCGTCGAGGATCATGCGCTCGAACTCATCGCGGCTGATGAAGAAGTACTCGCGCCCCGATTGTTCGCTGCCCCGCGGCGGGCGGGTGGTGTAGCTGATGGAGAATTCGAGGTCGGGCACCACGCGGCGAAGCTCGTTGGTGAGCGTCGACTTGCCCGAGCCCGAGGGCGCCGAAATGATGAAGATGTTTCCGCTCATTCCAGGTTCTGGACCTGCTCGCGCGCCTTCTCAATCTCCGACTTCATGGCCAGCCCCAGCGCGGTGATGCGCAATGCCTCGCCGGCCACGCCGGTAGTCTTCGACATGAGGGTGTTGGCTTCACGGTTCATTTCCTGCAGCAGGAAGTCGAGCTTCTTGCCCACTTCCCCACCGCCCTCGAGCAACGACAAGAAATGCTGAATGTGGTTCTTCATCCGCACCAGCTCCTCCTGAATATCGCTGCGCTCGGCCAATATGGCAGCTTCCTGCAGGATCCGGTCACGATCGACATGCGTACCCAAAAGCTCCTGCATGCGGCTGTGCAGCTTTTCCTGATACGCGCGGAGTACGCGTCCCCGAAGCTGATCGACTTCATGGGTCGCCGACGACAGATGCGTCATGCGATTGCGCAAGTCGGCAACGGCGCCGCGGCCTTCCTCCTCACGCATGAGGTTGAGCCGCTCGATGGCTTGCTCCAACGCGGCGGTCACGTGCTGTTCCAGCGTGGCGAGAGTGTCGCCGTCTTCGGCGGCATTCAACGCGCCCGGCAGCTTGAGGACAACGTTGAGGTCGGGTTCGGCACTGACCCCAAACTCTTCGGCCACCTCGCGGAAGGTGCGAAGATATCCCCCCACCAGATCGCGATTGACGGCAAACGCTGCGCCCCCGCTGCGCTCCAGGCTTAACGTAACTTCCACGTGCCCGCGATGCAGCCGCTCCTTGAGCAGCCGGCGGACCTTCATCTCCAGCGGGTCGAGTTCGCCGGGAATCCGCAGATGCAGGTCGAGAAAGCGATGGTTCACCGACTTCAGGCTCAACGTGATCATGAGCTCGTCGCTCACGTGCACCTTCACCTGCGCGTAGCCGGTCATCGAGCGAATATTCATAGGACGACTATTCCGACCCGGATGCGGACTCGATGAACTGCATGTCATACAGCCGGCGATAGGTGCCGGTATGCGCCATCAGCGACTCGTGCGGCCCCTCATCGGTGATCGTTCCGTTCTCCAGCACCAGAATGCGGTCGGCGCGGCGCACCGTCGAGAGGCGATGCGCGATGACGAACACCGTGCGCCCCGCCATGAGGTTCTGTAACGCCGATTGCACCAGAGTTTCGCTCTCGGTGTCCAGTGCTGAAGTAGCTTCGTCGAGGATAAGGATGGGCGCGTCTTTCAGGATGGCGCGCGCGATCGAGAGCCGCTGCCGCTCGCCTCCGCTCAAGCGGAGCCCACGCTCCCCGATCATGGAGTCGTAACCGTCGGGCAGTGCCATGATGAAATCATGCGCCAACGCGGCGCGTGCGGCAGCTTCCACCCGCTGCTGCGAAACCTGTGGCTGGCCGTAAGCGATGTTGTTGCGCATGGTGTCGTTGAACAGGATCGTATCCTGGGTGACGATGGCGATCTGCGAACGCAGCGAGGAAATGGTCAGGTCGCGCACATCGTGGCCGTCGATTAGCAACCGCCCGCCGCTGACATCGAAGAAGCGCGGCAGCAGGTGCACCAGCGTGGTCTTGCCCGAGCCGCTGGAGCCCACAACGGCGACCACTTCGCCGCGCGCGACCTCGAGATTGATGTCGCACAACACCGGCCGCTCTTCCGCTGCGGGCGAGTAGGAGAACGAGACATTCTCGAAGCAGATGGCACGGCTGAACGGCGCCAGCTTGACTGCGCCGGGAGCTTCGCGGACTTCGTCGTGCTGGTCCAGGAAGTTGAAGATCTGCTCCGACGCTCCCAGCGCCTGCTGAAAGCTGTTGTTGAATTGCCCGAACTTGCGCACCGGCTCGTAGAGTTTGAAGACCGCGACGATGAAGGCCATGAACACGCCTTCGGTGAAGAAGCCGTGCTTGATGTATTCGCGGCCGAGATAAATGAGCAGGGCAATCGCGATCGCGCCGAAAATGTCCATCAACGGCGAGCTGACGGCGAAGGCGGCAGCCGAGCGCAGGTTCGCCTTGAACAGCCGCCGGGAAGCTTCGCGGAAACGTCGCGTCTCCCACGCTTCCATGCAGAACGCCTTCACAATGCGGACCCCGGTGATTGTTTCGTGCAGCAGGTTGTGGATTTCCGCCAGTTTGTCCTGACCCTTGCGTGTGGTGGTGCGCACTCTCTGACCGATGCGCTTCGCCGCCATCACCACGAACGGCACAAAGATGATCAGCACCCAAGTCAGGCGCCCGCCCAGGCCAATCACCACCAGCGCCGTAAAGATGAAGGTAAACAGCTGCTGCAGAAATTCCGCCAGCACGCTCGACATGGCGAACTGTACTTTCTCCACGTCGTTGACGATGGCCGAGAGCAGCGTGCCCGTCGCGTATTGCTGGAAGAATGCGACGGAGCGTCGCAGCGTCGCAGTATAGAGATCGTTGCGCAAATCGGTAATCATGCCGTAGCCGGCATAATTCACCAGATAAGTACCGCAATAATCGAAGATGCCCTTCAGCACCGTGGAGGCGACCAGCGCGAAGGCAACGATGGTCCAGACATTATGAAAATGTTCGGGAACAAAGGTGCCGAGCTGAATGGTGTGGCTGCTGAGCGGAATGCGAATCAACGGCAGGTTGTGGCCCTGCGACGACGGATTCAGCACGCGGTCAAAGATGGGGCCGATCAGCAGCAGGCGGAAGGCGTCGAATAGGCCCACCAGCGCCATGGAAATGACGGAGGCCAGCAGGTAGGGCCAAAACCGCCCTGCGTAGCGAAGCAGTCGGCTCAGTCGATGCATAATCTCCGCGGGTTGCGGCAAAACGCTGTCGCCCGCAGCGCTGGCCAGAACGGGTTTGCACAGGTCAGGTGCAAGTTTCGATTCTAATGGAAACCGTGGTTCGGTAGAAATGCTTGCGCTCGTAGAAATCCTTAGGCGAGGGGGCCCCGGAGCCTGCCCTGAGCTTGCCGAAGGGTCTGGCGATTTTCCAGACCTGGGTGCTCGTAGCGCAGCGGCGGTCACCTAGGTCTCGAACAGCGCGAGACCTTGGGCACCCCAATGACGTACTCTTAACTCGCATGCCTATCCTCCTCACCCATGCGGCGCAACTTCTCACGTTGCGCAGTGAGCGCGCCGCCAGCGGCCCGCGCCGCGGTGCAGAGATGGGCGAACTGGGGTTAATCGAGGACGGTACCGTGCTCATCTCCGAGCGGAAGATTGTCGCCGTCGGCACCACGGACGAGGTCGGCAAGCAACTCGCGAGTCTCCGAACGGAAGTTGAGGAGATCGACTGTCGCGGCAAGGTCGTGCTGCCGGGCTTCGTCGATTCCCACACCCATCCCGTCTTCACCGCGCCACGGCTGGTCGACTTCGAAAAGCGCATCGCAGGCGCAAGCTACGAAGCGATCGCGGAAGCGGGAGGCGGGATCAAAGCCAGCCTACACGGCGTGCGCGAGGCGTCCACCGCAACTCTTGCCACGCACATGCTTCGGGGATTGCGCGAGATGTCCGCTCAGGGAACTACGACGGTCGAAGCCAAGTCGGGCTATGGGCTGAGCCTCGAGGCCGAGGTCAACTCGCTGGAGGCGATTCAGGCAGCTTCGCAGCAATGGAGCGGAACGCTGGTCGCGACCCTGCTTGGCGCCCATGTTGTCCCGCCCGAGTACCACGACAATCCGGACGACTACGTTCGCGTGATCTGCGAGGAGATGATTCCGCAGGTGGCCGAGCGCAAGCTGGCGGAATTTGTGGATGTCTTCTGCGAGCGTGGCGCGTTCACTCCGGAGCGGACGGAGCAGGTCTTTCGCACCGCGGTCGAGCATGGGCTTAGCCTGCGCGCCCACGTCTGCCAGCTCACGACGACGATGCTGGAGCCGCTGCTGCGCTTCAAACCTGCGTCGCTCGATCACATGGACTTCGTTCGCGACGACGATCTGCCCCTGCTAGCGAGGTGCGATACGGTCGCGACGCTGCTGCCCGCGGCGAATTACTTCCTCGGCCTGGATACGTTTCCGGCGGCCCGCAAGCTGATCGACTCCGGCGTAGCGGTTGCACTGGCCACCGATTACAACCCCGGCACCGCGCCCACTCCGTCCATGCCATTCGTGTTGTCAGCCGCATGCACGCACATGAAGATGTCGCCTGCCGAGGCGATCACGGCAGCCACCTACAATGGCGCGTGCGCGCTCCGGCTCCAGCACAGGAAAGGCAGCCTCGAAGTCGGGAAAGACGCCGATATCGCAATCTTCGACGCCGGCGATTATCGCGAGCTGTCGTATTGGTTCGGAGTGAGCCGATGTTCAGCAACGATTGCAGTGGGAAGAAGCCTGTGAATGGCAGCGTCTGGAACACAGCGCCGAAGGCGCGAAAGAGTTTAGCCCAGCGCTTCAGCGCTGGGAATCCGCCTTCTGCCCAGCCTTGAAAGGCTGGGCTAAGCTCTCCCGCGCTCCTTTTCCCGCAAATCGCGAAGCCAATGTGAAGATGATTTCTGCCGCGGTCCCGATCACACTCTGGCCCGTTGTTTACTATTAGAAGTCAAGGCGCACCCTATTCCCGATTGTCGGTCTGCGGCTCGGGATGGATCAGCACCCGAAACAGTTCCGGAAGCTCCTGGCGAAAGCGTCCCTCCACCGCCGTCTGGATGTCGTGCACCCGCGACAGCGGCAGATCGTCCTGCATGGTGATGTGCAGCGATAGATACAATCGCCCACCTACGCGCTTGAAGAGGAGGTCGTGCATATCGACGACCTCGGGGAAGGCCGCAGTCACAGCATGTAAGCGGCGCTCGAAGCTCGGCACCTGCAACAGTCCGTCGCTGGTTTCGATCGTCGCCGGCTCGCTTTCAATGTGCGTCAGGATGCTGGAAATCTCGCTGACCTCCTGCTTCATCTCGCTTTCCAGCCAGGTGACGCGATCGTGCGCTTCTTTCAGGCTGAGGCGCTCATCGAGCTCGACATGCTGCTCAACGTGCAGCTTGCCGGCGATATCCTGCACGCTGACGTCGTGCACGTTCAGGTTGTTGCGCGTGGCCACGGCGCGGATGCGGTCGAAGAGGCTCTCCTGGCGGCTGGCGCGGGCAACGGCGTTCACCACCACGTCGGCATCGGGCAGCAGCTTGCGGATGCGCGCCGCCACTTCGTTGGCCACCTGCTCCGACTTCTGGAAGGTCACGTTGCGTGACATGGCGACGGAAACATCGGCAAAATGACGGCTCCCGGCGCGGCGAATGCGCACGCGGTCTACGCCCAGCACGCCATTCACCCGGTACACTTCTTCGATGATGCGGCTGCGCACCCCCTTGGGCGCTGCGTCCAGCAATGCGTCAATCGTCTGCCGTGCCAGCCGCGAGCTGACGTACACCACCAGGCCGGCCACGAGGAGAGCGGCAAGCGGATCGGCCTTGGTCAGCCACGGCAACGAGGAATTCCGGCCCACCAGGACGAGGACCAGCCCCAGCACGACCACCGCGCTGGACCAGATGTCGGTGCGGAAGTGCAGCGCGTCGGCCTGCAGCGCCTGGCTATCGTATTTGTCGGCGACGCGGCGTAGTCGCTGCGAGCGCCATACGTCAACGACCATCGAGATGCCCATGACCGCGAAGGCCCACACCGTAGGCTCAATCTCCACCGAACGAAAGAAGAGCCGCTTGGCCGCTTCATAGACGATCCAGATACAGGTGAGCAGGAGCAGGCCGGTTTCTACGAACGCGGAGAAGCTCTCGATCTTCCCGTGGCCGTATTGATGGTCGGCGTCCGCCGGCTTGTCCGAAACGCGAACGGAGAAATATGTGAGGGTGGCGGCCATGAGGTCGAGCGCCGAGTGCGCCGCCTCGGAGAGTATACCCAGGCTGCCCGTGGAAATGCCGACCACTACCTTCAGCGTGGTGATCGCGACGGCAGCAACAATCGAATTCAGCGCGACGCTCTTCTTTTCGCGCTGCATCCCGACGAGTCCGGCGCCGTCTGTCATATGCTCCGATTATTCATGGATGCGCACCGCTTCGCCAACCCGCTTCAGAGGTTACAATGTGGCTCTGCCCGGAATGCTGCTCAAAATCCAGCCGGCCAATCAGCAACATTGGTCGGCATCGTCGAACTCTCAAGCGATCCAGATTATCTTTCCCTGACCCTGATCCAAACTACGCCAGAAAGCCAATCTTTATCGTAATGTGATAGGATTTTTCGTATCCATCAGCTCCGCCGCAGGCGGTACTTTTCCCGGAGGAATACCCTTCATGTTACGTCCCACACTGTTGGTTGTTGCGTTTTCGTGTGCACTCGCGTGCACCAGTCACGCCCAACAGCCGAGTTCTACGCCAACATCAGCCACTACACCACAGGCTGCGAGCCAGAACCCGTCCTCGCCGGCCACCTCGACCGCGACGGCACCGCCTTCCCAACCCGGTGCGACTCCAGCTCCAGCGCCGGAGGCAACCAAGCCGAATGCGAGTGCGCCGCCTCCGCTCAGCACGGTTCCGCTGACCGCGCCCGTCATCACCTTGAAGGGGGCTTGCGAATCGGCAACCACGCCGCACGCCGCCGGTGCGAAGACCGCTTCCAACAGCGCCCATACGGCAGCCACCTCCGGCTGCGTCAGCCAGCTCACTCGCGAGCAGTTCGAGAAGCTGACGAACGCCATTCAGCCGCCCGACCGCGGCCCCGTGCCTCCTGAGATGAAGCGCAAGTTTGCCACCCAATACGCCAAGCTGCTGACCATGGCCGACGCAGCCCGCGAAATGGGCCTGGAAAACGATCCCAAGGTGAAGCAGATCTTCACCGTGGTGCGCAATCAAGTGCTGGCTGAGGCGCTGAATCAGCACCTGATGGAAAAGTACGCTCACCCCAGCGAGCAGCAGATCCAGGACTACTACGACAAGAACGATAAGAAATATCACGAAGTCACGTTACAGCGCGTCATCATCCCCATGAGCCAGGCGAGCGCGGACAAGCCTAAGGTGCCGGAAGAGGAGCAGAAGGCTTTTGCCGACAAAATTCGCGAGCGCTGGGTTGGCGGTGAAGATCCCGCCAAGCTGGAAAAGGAATCCATGGAGCACGTCGGCATGACGACGACCTCTCCCGATGTCAATGTCGGCGCGCGCCGGCCGGGCTCGCTGCCTCAGGATCACGAAGCCGTCTTCGACCTGAAAACCGGCGAGATTTCGCCGGTCTATTCCGATCCGGCGGCGTTCTACATTTACAAGGTCGTCTCCGAACGGCAGGTACCGCTGAGCGAGGTGAAGGCCAACATCTCGCAAACTCTGCAGCGGCAGATGTACAACGACAAAATCCAGGAGATCGAGGCCTCGGTGAAGCCGGAGTTGAACGATGCCTACTTCGGCCCTGAGCAGCCGTCGCGGCCGGTGGGACCGGTGGGACGCCCGGGAATGCCTCCGGGAATGCCTCCGCGACCGGGAGTTCCTGCCGGTGGGCCGCCGCCGGGTGCAGCTCCTGGCCCTGCCGGCGCGAGCGCGAACACGCCGCCTCCGGCGCAGAACGCAGCCACCCCCAGCAAGTAACAATGCTCTCCAAGCGGACTGTCCTGGTCACCGGAGTCTCGGGAAATCTGGGGACCAGGCTGCTTCCCTTGTTGACCGACTTCAAGGTTGTGGGCGTGGACCTGCACCCACCAGGCAGTTCTCCCCTGGCGCGCTTTGACCAGATGGACCTCGGTCGCGAGCCCTCCTGCCGCCAGCTAATCGACCTGCTACGCACCACAGGGGCGCAATCGGTAGTCCACCTCGCCTTTGTTCTCGACCCGCAACAAGCAGGCATTCTCGATCGGCACCGCATGTGGCAGATCAACGTTGGCGGCACCGCCCGTGTGATGGAAGCCATCAGCGTGGTCAACCGCACCGGCGGCGACGTGCGGCAATTCATCTTTCCCAGCAGTGTGGCCGCCTACGGGCCGGAGACCGGCGGGCCGGTGAAGGAAGAAGCTCCGTTGCGCGCGCATACATTACCCTACGCCATCCACAAGCGCGAGAGCGATGAGGTCGTGCGCTATCGCGCCGAGAGCTTGGGCGATTGCCACACGTACCTTCTGCGTCCGCATATTTTTACCGGCGCCAGCATGCAGAACTACATCCTCGGTACTTTGCGCGGCACGCCGCTGGGCAGGAGCAAGCGTGCCGCTCGCATGCGCGCCGAGGGCAAGCGGCTCCCCCTGATGCTGCCGCGCGGCCCAAAATATCTGGAAAAGCGTTTTCAATTTGTCCATGTCGACGATATGGCACGGCTGCTCACGGTCCTGCTTTACCGGCCGGACACGGACCCCATGCTGAACATCATGAATGTCGCGGGACGCGGCGAGGCCATCACCGTTCAGCGCTGCGCCCAAATCGCGCATGCCACGATCAAGCGCGCGCCTTCGCGCGCCACCTTCGGCACCGTCCTGCGCTTTCTGTGGAAGTTCGGAATCTCTTCCATTCCGCCCGAGGCCCTGCCCTATCTCATCGGCTCCTACACCATGGACACCACCCGCCTGCAACAATTCCTCGGGCCGGATTATCCGCGCGTAATTCAGTACACCGTGGAGGACGCGTTAAAGGACAGCTTTTAATGGCATTAGCTAGTAGGCAGTTGTCGGTTGTCGGTTGTCAGTTGTCGATTATCGTTGCTGTGGAATTCACTTCAGTTGGTGATCCAGCCAATGCGAGGATTTTCGTTCGCGCATATTTGACTCAATTGTTGGCAGGTGCGTTTGGTGTTGAAGAAACAGAGCGCCGTAGGCGCGGAGGCAGGATAGCCCAGCGCGGAGGGTAGCGGAGTGCTGGGTCGAGCGGAAACTTGGCGCCGAGTCCCGTAGGGACGGCACCCGAGTCAGCGCCGGGCGAGCTATGTTCCGGGTGGCCCGCAGTCTGCCGCGACAATGCGGGCCCTGGCCTTGGACTGACAACTGGCTACTGCCTACTTCTTTCCCCGATACAGCCCTGCAATCCCAAACGTGTACGGCGTCCAGGACACGTCGCCAAATCCCGCCACGCGCATGCGCTCCAATATCTCTTCCGGAGAAGGGAAGCGCTGCACCGACGCCGGCAAGTACGCATACGGTCCGCGCACGCCGGAAATCATCGTGCCGATCCGCGGCAGCACGTGCTTGAAGTACACGCGATAGACCTTGCCGAACAGCCCCTGAGGTTCGCCGAAATCGAGGATGCCAACCTCGCCGCCGGGTGCCAGCACGCGATGAATTTCGGCCAGGCCGCGATTGTAATTGGCCAGATTGCGAAAGCCGAACGCAGCCGTGACCAGGTGGAAGCTGTCGGGCTCGAACGGCAAATTCAGCGCGTCGGCTTCAATCCAGCGAATCTGCCGAGGCCCCGATTTCGCTTCCGCGCGCACCAGCATCGCATGAGAAAAATCTGCACCAACCAGCCTGCCCTGGCCGCGTATTCGCCGATACAGTGCAAACGTCATGTCGCCGGTGCCGCAGCATAGATCGAGCACCTGCGCATCCGGGCGCTCGAGAATATGCCGGAAGGCCCGCGCCGTGCGGTTCCACCACAGGCGGTCCACGTTCATCGAGAGCACGTGGTTCAGCAGATCGTAGCGCGGCGCAATCGAGCTGAACATCTCGCGCACAGCCGTCGCCGCGCTTTGCTCGTCGCGCGCGCCGGCCGGAGCTGCGCCCGTAACGCGTTTGGTATCGCTTGCTGCCCGTTTATGCTTAAGCATTGACGACAATCAAAGAGAGATTTTGAAGGGGCACCGCTTCAGCCGTGCCATAAGCACGCAATAAGGCTGGGCTTTAGCCACCGAGGTACCCCGCTTTGCCGCATGCTCCATTCGCTGCCGAAAAAATCGAATCACCCCCTCGTCGGCTGAAGCCGCCTCGAGGTATTCAGTGGAGCACTTTCTCGGCGCAGCTAAGGCTACGCCCTTTCAAAGCTCGCCAGGTTGTCACGCCTTTGACATCCGCCGAATCTTCTTCACCGCTCCAATCACATACTCCTGCGGGACATTATTCACCACCTCGGTCTGGCCAATTGCGCTGGCCAGAACGAAGTGCGGCACGCCGGCTACCGATTTCTTGTCCGACAGGAGCCGCTGGAACACGCGTTTCGGGTTCACATCAACCTTCGGCAAGGGCCCATAGGACAGCACCAGATCGATCACGCGCTGCGCCGTCGCTTCCTCCGTGATCTCCATGCTGACGCCGATCATGCTGGCCGCGATCATCCCCCAGGCAACAGCTTCGCCGTGCAGAAAGCGCTTGTAGTTCGTCTCGGCCTCCAGCGCATGACCGACGGTATGGCCGAAGTTCAGGATGCGCCGCTCGCCGCTCTCCCGTTCATCGCCGCTGACGACATTGGCTTTAATGCGCACGCATTCCGTGATCAGCGTCTCCAGCAATTCGCTCCGGCGCTGCAGAAGGGCGTCACGATTCTCTTCCATCAGATCCACGATTGCCGGATTGCGAATCGCGCCATACTTCATCGCCTCGAATAATCCCGAGCGATATTCGCGCTCCGGCAAGGTCGCCAGCACGTCGGGGTCGGCGAGCACGGCCAGTGGCTGAAAAAAGGTCCCCAGCAGGTTCTTGCCCGCGCTCAGGTTCACGCCGGTCTTGCCACCAATGGCCGAGTCCACCTGCGCCAGTAGCGTTGTCGGCACCTGAATGACCGGGATGCCGCGCATAAACACGGACGCGAGAAAGCCGCCCACATCGCCCACCACTCCGCCACCGAGCGCCACCAGGATCGAATGCCGGTCAGCGCCCAGGCTCACCAGCTTGTCGCCCAGCTTTTCCAATTGCGCGAGCGTCTTGGCGCGCTCGCCATCCGGCATCATCAGGATCTCTGCCAGATGGCCCGCTTCACGAAAGCTCTTGCGCAGCGTGCCCGCATAGTGCTTGCGGATGGGGGGCGATGTGAGCAGGAAGATTCGGGCGTGCGGTGCTATGAGGCCGTGCAAAGCAGCCGCAGCGACGGGCAGCAGGCCGCGCTCCACCAGCACTTCATAGGACCGCGAGGGAGTTTGGACAGGGATGCGAGTCAAGCGTCTAGTGTAATGGAATTTTTTCGGAGTCGGCGGCCCAAGAGCGCCCCCACACGATTGCAGAGATGGAGAAGGGGCAAGCTATTGAATGGACGCACAACACTGGAAGATCAAAGTCTCATTCATTCTTCGCACCACTCGGTAACCGTTGGCTTCGAGCAATCCTATGCTGCCGGGATAGTCTGCGCCGCCAATAAATTGGCCCTGATTACCCACAACTGCGATGCGGACGCGATGGAGCGCCAAGGTACTGTGAATCTCGGATTCGGAGATGACGTGATATTTCTGCCGCTTCTCGGACGAAAGATAACTGGAGACCCCCATCCCGAATTGGTTCTCGAAATCCGGGTATGGATCGGCCGACGAAGCGAAAATATAACCCGGCCAGAAGCTCAGTACCGGTTCGCCGGGCGTTGTCAACTGGTCAATGGCCGCAGAGACAGCGGTCACCTGTTCCAAGGTCCAGTTTTGCGCGTTGCGCTGCTCGAAGATGCCGGGAACCTTGCCGCCAGTGTAGAGATACCAGTTGAAGCTGCGGACTCCGAAGGCCAGAAAGCCGGCGAGCAATACCGCACAGACTGCCCCCGCCAGGGCCAGCGTGCGCACGGACCGTAATCGCGCAAAGTATTCACTGACCAGGCAGACAGCCGCAACAATCAAGAAGGGCATGAGCATCGAAAAGTACTGCATCGCGGTCGGGGTGGGCAGGACACAGATCCCGCCCAGAACCAGCGCCACCAAGAAGGCCAGTAGCGATGCGTTGGTCCGGAAGCGACGCCACGGCAGCAAAACCGCGCACAGGGCGGCGACAATGCTGCACTGAAAACCAGTATCTGGGCCCGCAAACAGCAGATAAAGGACTTTGGCCTTGTTCCTCCAGGCTCCGATTAACCCATTGTTGGTCCGCAGGCCGTGGTATCCCAAATTGTTAAACAGGAACACGTCGGGAGAGGCGACGAAGAAGGCAATGCATGGCGCCAGCCCGATGATGAGACCACCAATAAACCACAGAAGACGAAAGCCGCGGCCTTCCTGTCCCACGCGCCATACCCACCACAGGAAGACTGGAGCGAGACCGATGACGTAGGAACGAGTATCGGCACTGAGCCCGAAAGCAACGCCCACCAGCGCCACTAGCCATCCCGCCGACGATATGGAAAGCCGGGCAAGAACGGCATAGGCCAGAAAAAGAAAGAGGGTCGCCAATCCGAACGGCTTGGCAATCGGAAGCCAGCCAAACACTGAACTGCTGGAAGCGAACACAATTACAGCGAAAGTTCCCGCCAGCCACTTCCCGGTCTCGTGGCAGACGTGCTCGAAGATCGCGGCACCCAGAGCGGCAACCAGTAAGCCCGAAAACGCCCGCGCCGCAAACCAGGACGTCCCGGTAAGCTTCAGCCATGCGGCATAGGCATACGGCAAGAGCGGAGCTTGCTGATAAAAGAAATCGAGATAAGGCACTTTATGCTGCAACACCAGCCGTGCTGCCAGCGTATAGAAACCTTCGTCCGCATCGATGAGGCGATGCTGGGAAACAAACCAGAAGAAAACAGCCTGAAGAAGAAAGACAGGTAAAACCCACAGCTTGTAAGTGGGGGCCAACCTGTGTAACCAGTCACGCGCTACGCCCGTTTCCGAAGCTGATGTACGCATGCAGTAACCATGGCGCAGAGCGACCTAACGCCGCGCTCGGATGACGGCGGGAATCGAATCGCTGGCGAAGTGGCAGCGGACGGCATCACGGACCATCTCGCGCAACTCATTCCGCCAGTCCGCCTGGGTGAAAATCGAGTGCCCGAGGGCACGGGCCTCGTAGCCTCCCCCGGGAGATTCTCCCACGGCGAAGATAATCTCTGAAGCCTTCATTCCGGCTGATTATAACAACGCAACTGCGGGCGGCCCCAGAACGGCGTGCTTACTATCACCGTGTCATCCCGACCGAACCCGCTTCAGCGGGTGAGTGGAGGGACCTGCTGTCCGTCGAGTTGGCAGGATTTCGCTTTACTAGCTTCACCGGCTTACCCCAATCGGCGGCTAAGTCTTCCCACGTCGGGTTTTCGCGCTCGATCAGCCACACTTTCTTTTCGCGACGCCAGCGCTTTAGTTGCTTCTCGCGGGCGATGGCGTTTTGTATCCAGGCATGCTGTTCGTAATACACGAGCCGGTGGACTTTGTAGTCGCTGGTAAAGCCGCCTATCTCTCCGCTGCGATGTTGGAGAATTCGTGCTGTCAGATCGTTGGTCACGCCGATGTACAGCACGCGTGACTTGCTGGCGAGGATGTAAACGTAGTAGCGGTGCTCCACGAGTCGCTGTTGGGGCACGATCGGTCGGCAGGTCGGTGAGCTGCGTCACACGACGGACAACAGGTCAGTGTGTTCCCAATTCAGCGTGTCATCCCGACCAAGGGCTGACCGGGGCCCCCGACAAGCGCCGCAGTTGCGCTTGTTGGGGTGGTTCAGCCCGCGTGGAGGGACCTGCTGTCCGTCGCGTTGGCAGGATATCGTCGTGTCACCTTGACCGGTTTACCCCATTCCGCGGACAGCCGGTCCCTCCACTCCGCGTCCGCCCACCCGCAAAAGATGCGGGTGGAAAAAACGCAGACGCTCCGGTCGGGATGACACATCAATGCGGGTTGTCGCGAAGCCTCGGGTCTTAAAGCACGCGGGGCCCGGGGGGGGCACCCGGCTTGGTACCTCTCCGATTAGGGTTTGAACATGTGCGCAATCACTTTCGCGAGCGCGAGTTTCAGAGCTTCGAGCGTTAACGTGCCGGTAGTGCTTAAAGCCAACGCCTTCGCCTTCTCCCAAATAGTATCGCTGCGGGCTGCCTCTAAGAATTCGTGACCGCCGTTGGTCAGTCGCAGTACCATCGCATGGTGGTCGCCGGGCGCAATCCGGCCGTCAACTAAGCTGGCATCCATGGCGAGTTTCACATGGTAAACGACCTCTTCGAGGGAGTATCCAAGCAGTGGCTGCGCTGGCCATGGTTGATTAACCGGCTGCTCTTCAACTCTCATCAAGATATCGCGTAGCAAGTCCATGTCGCGCTTCATCGCTGCCCCCGCCACATTCATTGGCCAAACATTGTGAGAGCCACGGCAGTTGGCTATTGAACAGTAGATCTAACCGGCATTGATAAAATCGAGCCCCACGTATCTGACGAACGGAGAGTCTTGCCGACCAACGTCTGCGCAAATTGGTGAACCCTTCGGAACGATCCCTCCTCTATACGAAGCCCTTTGACGGGATGCATCACGGCATTTCGGACGCCGTTGATGAAGTGCAACTCTTCGGCAAACCTCTTCTTACTGTCGCTACTCCTGGTGAACGCGTCTGGAAGCTCGGGCGACAGTTCGGGCCAGAGCTTCTCGTATATGACTTTTAGGTGAATGAACGTAGTGCAACAAAACCTATGCTCCGCTTCGATTTCATCTTCTTCATAGACCATGGAGCACTCTTGCCGGACTTTCGTCGGCAAGCACCGCCACCATCGGTCGCCGTGCCTGCGTTGTAGTGCGTTGCGAGCAACCGAGTGGAGATGTCCTTCAATTAAGCGTAGCTGTTCATAGAGATCGCCATATTCAACCTTCTGGCGTCGCAGCTTGAGATAGAGATAAAGCTCTTGGGGATCGGCTGCGACACCCGCTTTCCTAAGTCGGTACTGAACTCTGGTGCGCTTATCGCTGCCAGCGTCTCGAACCGCCGTTTCGATAGCTCTACGGAACTTAGAAGGAAAGGACAGAATGATGTCTGAACGCTGAATCGTACCCTCGCCAATTTGCTGTTGGAGATACAACATCACGGTGCTCAGCGAAACGCACATCTCGCGAGCAATTTGTACGGGGGTGAATCCTCGGAGCAATAATGTGGCGGCTTCGCGTCGTTTCGCCATGCTTCTCCCTAGCCTAATCCAAACTCCTTCCACCGCTTCGTCACCCGCGCCTTGGTCTCCTCGTCCATGCGGATTTCTTCGGGCCAGGGGCGGGTGAAGCCCTCCGTCGGCCATTTGCGGGTGGCGTCTACGCCCATCTTCGAGCCGTAGTCTGGCAGCCGCGAGGCGTGGTCGAGCGAATCGACGGGGCCGAGGGTGAACTGGATGTCGCGCTCGGGGTCGATGTTGTTCAGCACCTTCAGCGTGACCTCGCCGATGTCCTGCACGTCCACGTCTTCATCGACGACGAGAATGCATTTCGTCGACATCGCCTGGCCGAGCGACCAGATGGCGTTCATCACCTTGCGCGCCTGGCCGGGCCAGGACTTGCGGATGGAGACGATCATCAGGTTGTGGAAGACGCCTTCGATGGGCATGTTGATATCGACCAGTTCGGGGATGGTGAGGCGCATCAGCGGCAGGAAGATGCGCTCGACCGCCTTGCCCATGTAGGCGTCTTCCATGGGCGGCTTGCCGACGATGGTGGTCGAGTAAATCGGGTTCTTGCGGTGCGTGATGCAGGTGACGTGAAAGACGGGATAGAGGTCTTCGGGCGTGTAGAAGCCGGTGTGATCGCCGAAGGGGCCTTCCATGCGGAGCTCGTCGAGCTCGACGTAGCCTTCGAGGACGATCTCAGACGACGCGGGGACTTCGAGGTCGACGGTTTCGCACTTCACCAGCTCGACGGGCTTCTGGCGGAGGAAGCCGGCGATCATGTACTCCTCGACATCGGGCGGTGCGGGCACGATCGAGGAGAACGCCATTGCCGGCTCGGTGCCGATGGCGACGGCGACATCCATGCGGCCGGCGACCTGTCTGCCTTCGGCGACGCGCGAGCCGCCGCCGGAGCGCGCCATCATGTCGAGCGCGGCGCTGACCGGGTGCGAGTGGCCCGCGGCGGCGGCGCGCCGGATCTGCTCGCGATAGTGCTCGGCGCCGATTTTCTGCCGCTGCCAGTGCATGCCGGTGGTGCGCTCGTCGTAAATCTGCATGCGATAGCAGCCGGCGTTGCGCTTGCCGGTCTTCGGATCGCGCGTGATGACCGAGGGCAGCGTGATGAAGCGTCCGCCGTCGTGCGGCCAGCATTGCAGGATGGGGAAGTCCAAGAGAGAAAAGTTGTCGCGCTTGATCACTTCCTTGCAGGGGCCTGTCGAGACGGTCTTGGGGAAGAACTTGCCCATCTCGGCCAGCATGGGCAGCATCTTGATTTTGTCGATGATGCCCTGCGGCGACTTCATGTCCATGAACATCTTTATGCGGTCGGCGATTTCGTCGAGCGAGTTGACGTCGAGCGCCATCTCCATGCGGCGCGCGGAGCCAAACTGGTTAATGAGCAGCTTCGAGCCGGGATAGTCCTTCACGTTTTCGAAGAGCAGCGCCGGCCCGCCGGGGCCATGCGAGCCGCGCGGCCCCCACTTCGAGACGCGGTCGGTGATTTCGGCGATCTCCAGGATGGGGTCGGATTCGGCTTTGATGCGGATCAGCTCGCCGGATTTGTCGAGCGCGGTGATCCATTCGCGTAGGTCTTGATAGGCCAAGGGAGAGTCCTCGGGTGAAGGGACGATTATAGTGCTCGGGAATGCATCACAGTCCCGCATTAGAAGAGTGTCATCCCGAGCGGAGTCGAGGGACCTGCTGTTCGCCCGAGCAGCATGCCAATGCGTGCAGGAAGCAGGTCCTTCGACTGCGCGCCCGCCCGACTCGCATCCGCGAGTCGGAAAGGCAGGCGGGCGCTGCGCTCAGGATGACACTATTACGGGCGCGATCATCCTGTTGATGGCGTCCCGAAAGGACCAAAGCGGTTCGCCGGACTGAAGCCCTCCTCGGGATGACTATTTCGGGGTGCGAACATGGACTTACGCGGCGTGGTTTCCCTGCCCCGACCCAACTCTTCGCCCAGCAGCCCTCATCTAAGCCCGTTAAGCAAGCGATCTACTCTCTTCGGATTACAGATGCCGATTTCGCACCTCAAACATTCGCCCGAACTCGACGCGCTCTTGCGCCTCACACTTGACCCACAACACGCAGAGCAGGCCATCGCCTACGTCAGCGGCCTGAGCAACGACCAGCGCGACGCCCTCGTCTCGCTCGCTGACTCGAACCATGTCGTCATGCGAGCCTTTCAGGTCGTCGCTAGTCAAGGCAGCAACTCTGAGCTCGCCGCTTGGGCGAATGGCGTACTTGCTCGCGAGCAGCGGCGCATCCAGAACGCGCTCACCTTCCTGCACCACATTTGCGAGGAGCTGGAACAGGGCGGCTGCCCCGTCACGGTGATGAAGTCGCTGGACCACTGGCCCGACCTGGGCAACGATCTCGACCTGTACACGACCGCCGACGAGAAGCAGGTCGTGAACGTCATGCTGAATCGCCTGGGCGCGCACATCGAGCCGCGCAGTTGGGGCGACCGGCTGGCGAACAAGTGGAACTTCGCCGTGCCCGGCCTGCCGGAGTCGGTGGAAGTTCACGCGCAACGGCTGGGTCAGACCGGCGAGCACATTGCCATGGCGCGGCGGTTTGTCACCCGGCGCGTGCCGAAGACGCTTCAGGGGTTAACTTTTATGGTTCCCGCGCCGGAGGAGCGCGTCATCGTTGCCACGCTGCAACGCATGTACCGGCACTTTTATTTCCGCGTGTGCGACATCCTTAATACATTGGCGCTAGTCGAATCCGGCGAAATCAACTCTGTCGAGCTGAAAAAAGCTGCCGATCTGGGCGGCATCTGGCCCGGAGTCGCAACCTATTTGAAGATTGTCTGCGATTACGTTCGCGAGTACCGCGGAGAGGCTCCAGAGCTGCCGCCGGCTGTACTCTCAGCGGCTCGCTTCGGAGGCGATGTAATTTTCGCGCGCGACAAGTTCCTGCGCATTCCCATCATGCCGAATGGCGCGGAACTCTACACGCGTCAGATTACCGACACTGCCATTCGCGGCGATGTTCCAGCAACTCTCCGCCTGTCGCTGCTTCCTTATCTTGCCTCAGCCGCGGCTGTCGCATTCCGCATTACCGGAAGCGACAAAGGAATTTGGTGAAACCCCGCCCAACAGCTTGCATCTACGTGCAGGTGGTCTATTGAATTAGCGGATGTTTGGATCCAGGCACGACAATCGTTGGCACTCCCGGGGCGAACAACAAGCGAGCAACTGGGTTGCCAACATTTCGCTTGCACGGCTTGCTGTGATCTACGTCACATTTGATAGTATTTAGCAAGCCGAAGGGAAGGCGCTCGGTGTGCTTTCCCGTTGTGTGTTGTAACAGACTCTTGTCGTAGCATGATCGACAAACCGTGAGAGTTTTCACCCGCATCGGCCGTATCCATATCTGTCACGCTATTGTTTTGTCTCTACGCCACCGCGCCGAACCCGGGCGCGCTGGGGGCCCTGATTCTGCGCCGCACTTTTCGAGTGCAAGCCTTAAACTGATGAAAATCACAGCATTCGAGTTCACTCGAGGAAGAGGATAGACACTATGCCTGTCTCCCATATCGATTTTCCGGTTGAAAAATTGACACGTCCTCGCACGGAGGAAGAGATTCAACGCAAGCTGGCGCAGGAACGCGCGCGGCTGGCCAGCATGATGGGGCTGGACAGCGGCCCGGTGCGCCACTTCAAGCGTCCCGTGGAGCGACCTTTCGGCGCCGAAGAGCGCGGCAAGGTCACCATCCTCTTCGGCGGGCTTACGTGGAAGCATGAGCGCGTCATCCAGGCAGTTTTTCAGGGCTGCGGCTACAACTGCGACATCCTGCCGGTGCCCAATGTCAATGCCTTCCAGCTCGGCAAGGAGTACGGCAACAACGGCCAGTGCAACCCCACGTACTTCACCGTCGGCAACCTGGTGCAGTATCTGCAATTCCTCGAGTCGCAGGGCATGTCGAAGCAGGAGATCTGCGACAAGTACATCTTCTTTACGGCCGGTTCGTGCGGGCCGTGCCGCTTCGGCATGTATGAGGCGGAATATCGCTTGGCCTTGCAGAACTCGGGCTTCGACGGCTTCCGCGTACTGCTCTTCCAACAAAACGACGGCGTGAAAGCTGCCTCGGGCGAGGCCGGACTGAAGTTCACCGTGGACTTCGGTTGCGGCATGTTCAACGCCCTCAACCTCGGCGACATCATGAACGAGATGATCTATCGCATCCGTCCGTATGAGGTCGAGAAGGGCAGGACCGACGAGGTGTGGCAGAGCTCGATGGACACGCTTTGCAACATGCTGCGCGAGCGTAAGCCGTTCGAGGACCACGAGGACCTGCCGGAGTGGCTGGCGAAGAAGTGTCGCGAGAACAAGGGCAAGAAGTGGGAGCTCACCGTTAACTCGCTGTTGAAGCTGCGCGAGCAGCTTTATGGCAATCCCTACAAAGAGGCGATGGCTGCCGTACGCGAGCAGCTCAACACCATCGAAGTGGATCGCCTGCGCGTGAAGCCGGTGGTAAAGATCATCGGCGAATTCTGGGCGCAGATCACTGAAGGCGACGGCAACTTCCACATGTTCGAGTTCCTGGAGCGCGAGGGCGCGCAGGTGCTGGTTGAACCGATCGGCACATGGGTGATGTACATGATGTATCAGTGCAAGGCGCGCGCCAAAGCCCGTTGGGCGCTGGACGCTCCCTACAAGCACCCGCAGTGGTACGAGCTGAAGAAGCAGTTCGTCAACTCCATGAAGTACAACTCGAAGCAGTGGATGTGGTCGGTGGGCGAGCGCATCTACGCCCGGCAGTATCAGCGGGTGGTGGAAGGGCTGGGCAATATCGCTCACGAGTTGGTCGATCAGAAGACCATGGCCGATTTGGCCAACCCCTTCTACAACGAGTTTGCGCGCGGCGGCGAGGGACACCTGGAAGTTGGCAAGAACGTTTACTACACCAAGAACCATCTCTGCCATATGGTGCTGGCGCTGAAGCCCTTCGGCTGCATGCCGTCGTCGCAGTCGGACGGCGTCCAGTCGGGCGTCGCCAATCACTTCAAGGAGATGATCTTCCTGCCCATCGAGACCTCGGGTGAAGGCGAAATTAACGCCCACAGCCGCGTGCAGATGGCCCTCGGCGAGGCCAAGGTGAAGGCGCGCATGGAGTTTGATCAGGTGCTGAAATCGACGGGCAAGCGGCTGGAAGACATCAAGGACTACGTGGCCGAGCATCCGGAGCTGCGCAACGTCTTCTATCCGGTGCCACCCAAGCATGGAGTTGCCGGCATCGCAGCCAATTTCGTGCTCCATGTCAACGACCTGATGAACGGGAAGAAGAAGCTGGCGCGGGTTCCGGCGCCCGCTGCGCGGAAGCTGGAAGCGTCGCCTGCGTTCGGAGATTAGAATTAGCTGTGTTGTGCTTGAAGCGGTGCGGCTTCAGCCGCACCGGTAAACGCAGATGATAAATGGCCTTTAGGCGCCGAGGGAGTCTCTTCTTCAGCGGCTAAAGCCGCATCGGTAGGCGGGCCTTAACGTGCCCCTTCAAAGCAGACTGTTAAGAGAAAGGAATAGCCAGACTTGATGCCGACTGAGGTGCAGCTACCGGAGGGGACGACCGCGGCCCCTACCCATCGACTCGATGTTCAACTGCACGACCTGCTGATGAAGCAGCCCGAGACACCGCGGCTGCTGCCGCCGCCGCCGACCGGCAAGGAGCAAACGCTGCCCACGCCCGTCTTCCCCCAGTATCCCGAGCTGATGACGGCACGCGATGAGGACTTCTTCCCCAAAAACGGCCGGCGCACGTGGTCGACGAAGCACATTGTTCGCGCGATGCGCGGCTGGGCTGTGCCCTGGATCCGCTCCCGCGTTCTGCCGGGCGACTTCCATCCCATCATCGCGTATCTATTCAACGAATGGAAGTGCAACCTCGATTGCCATTACTGCTGGGCCTTCGATAACAGTGTTCGCGGGATGACCGAAGACGTCGCCAAGCGCTCCCTCGACTGGCTACGCGATTCCGGCGCCGGTGTGCTGGCGCTGATGGGCGGCGAGCCGCTGCTGCGTCCCGATTTCGCACACAAGATCATTTACTACGCGGTCAAGAAGGGCTTCTGGGTTTATTTGCCGACCAATGGCCGGCTGATGTGGCCCAAGGTGATCGACAAGATTGCCGACGCCGGCGTGGGCGTGGTCAACCTGGCGGTCGATGCTTGGGACGATGTGCCTGGTCGGGGCCTGCCGAAGGCAATGGTGCCCATCCGCAGCCACTTCGATTATTTGGTCAAGAAGCAATACAAGTACGGTTATTCCGTGTTCCTCAACATCAACATTTGCGCCAACAACATGGACGACGTCCGGCAGTTGACTGAGTTGGCGCACGACAATGGCATCGCGACCGACTATCACATCTGCGAGTCGCCGATGACCGAGCAGCCGCACTTCAAGCATCTGTACACGAATCCGACGTTCATTCGCGAAGAGCACCATCCGCAGGTCTGTGAACTGGTGGATTGGCTGATCGAGAAGCAGAAGTCGGGCTACCCCATGGTGAACTCGGTGGAACGCCTGGCGCAGATGAAGAACTTCATCCATGGCGATCTGCACGACTGGGGATGCCGCGCGGGGCACAACTCGCTGATCGTGCGCGTGGACGGCACGCTGGCGCCGTGTTTCCCCATGTACTCCGCCGGATACGACTGGGGAACCATCGAGAACCATAAGTTCGAGACGGCCCAACTCAAAGAGATGAAGAAGGAGTGCCAGAAGACCTGCTTTTCGACACTGAACCATATCCTGGCTTTTTGCTATAACGACAAGCGTGTGATCGAGTGGCTGTTGCGCCAGGCGAAGCACGGATTTCGCAGGGTCGAGGGCAATTTCGGCGATTGCTGAAGGACAGTGGCCAGTGGTCAGTGGTCAGAACGGAAGATGGACGAAAATGAGTTGGCGAATTCGCATCGGAGCCGATGTGGAAACGCCAGAGCCCGAAGGGCGGAATGACTTAGCCCAGCACGGAGCGAAGCGGAGTGCTGGGTAACGGAAGTTTGTGGGATCGTGAGTCCCGTAGGGACGGCATATGCGCAGCGGGGCTTGAGCCCGCGTGCCTCCGGCCGGCTCAGAATCCGACGATGCGCTGGGATGCGGGTCGACCAGGACTGAAGGCAACATTGCTGGCTAAAGCCCGCTGTAGATTGACGCCAATGACGACACGGCTGAAGCCGTGCCCTTTCAAAACCACGGAGGCCGAGTGAGTCACTCTCACCAACACGGGGACCACGGATGCTGTGACACTCCGAATCCCAAAGTTGACGTCTCGCTTAGCGCTTTAACCAACTCTGCGCCCCAGGAAGATTCTCTGCCCGCCAGGATCCTGGCCAAATCACGCGAGGTTGCTGCGCAATCCGGGCACAAGACCGTGTATTCGGTCGGCATGGACGTGGGCTCGACTACCGTTAAGGCGGTCGTGGTAGAAACCGAGACCGACCAGATTATCTGGCAGGACTACCAGCGCCACGAGACCAAGCAACCCGAGAAGCTGCTGGAATTCCTCAAACGCATGCAGGATGAGGTTGGCATCGCGCCCCACAATTGCCGTATTTTCATCACCGGCTCGGGCGGCGGCGCGCTGGCCAACCTGATCGGCGCGAAGTTTGTGCAGGAAGTGACGGCGGTCTCGCTCGCGGTCGAGAAGCTGCATCCCGAGGTCAATTCAGTAATCGAACTCGGCGGGCAGGACGCGAAGATCATCGTCTTTAAGGAAGACGAGAACACTGGCCGCAAGAAGAAGATTCCCTCGATGAACGACAAATGCGCCGGCGGCACGGGCGCGGTCATCGACAAGATCAATGCCAAGCTAAAGATTCCCGCCGCGGAGCTCTGCGAGCAGGGATATACCGGAATCAAGCTGCATCCGGTCGCGGGCAAATGCGGCGTCTTCGCCGAAACCGACATCAACGGCCTGCAGAAGCAAGGCATCCCTCCCGATCAACTTATGGCGTCGCTATTCGACGCGATCGTGCTGCAAAACCTAACGGTGCTGACGCGCGGGCATACCTTGCGGCCTCATGTGCTGCTGCTCGGTGGACCCAACAGCTTCATTCGCGGTATGAAGGAAGCCTGGCAGCAGAACATTCCGCGCACCTGGGAGGAGCGTAAGGTCCAGCTTCCCGACGGCGCAAAACCGGAAGAGCTCATTAAGGTCCCTGACAACGCGCAGTACTTCGCGGCCCTCGGCGCGGTCGAGTTCGGCAAGGATGAGGAAGACGAAGTCGGTATCTACATGGGTACCGAGTGTCTTGAAGACTACATCTCCGTCGGCCGCACGGCCGAGAAGGCGAAGTCCGGTGCGGCCGGCCTGAGCACATCCGACGAAGATCTGGTGTCGTTCAAAGAAAAGTACAAGGTTCCGAAGTTCAATGCGGCGAAGTTCGGGCACGGCGAGACGGTCCGTGGATTCGTCGGCCTGGACGGCGGCTCAACTTCGACTAAAGCGGTGCTGCTCTCTGAAGCCGGCGACGTGCTGTGCAAGGCCTATCAGCTCTCGGGCGGCAACCCGATCCAGGACACCATCGACATGTTCGTTGCCTTGCGACAGCAGGTGGAGTCGCAGGGCTGCACGCTCGACGTCTTGGGCGTCGGCACGACCGGATACGCCAAAGACGTGCTGAAGGACGTGCTCAAAGCCGACGTGGCGCTGGTGGAAACCGTGGCGCACACCGAGTCGGCGATGAAGTTCTACAAGAACCCGCACGTCATCGTCGATGTTGGCGGGCAGGACATCAAGCTGATTGTCCTCAAAGACGGGCGCGTCAAGGACTTTAAGCTGAACACCCAATGCTCGGCGGGCAACGGCTACTTCCTGCAAGGCACGGCTGAGTCGTTGGGCTACAAAGTTGAGGAGTACGCCGACATCGCGTTCTCGGCAGGCACCATGCCGGTCTTCGGCTACGGCTGCGCGGTGTTCATGCAGTCGGATATTGTCAACTTCCAGCGCCAGGGCTGGCGCGGCGAAGAAATCCTTGCCGGACTGGCCGCGGTTCTGCCGAAGAACATCTTCCTGTATGTCGCCGGGATTCCCAACCTCGCCAAGCTGGGCTCGCGCTTCATCCTACAAGGTGGGACCCAGAAGAACCTCGCCGCGGTGAAGGCGGAAGTCGATTTCATCCACTCGCACTTCCATGGCGTGGGACACGAGCCGGAGGTCATCGTCCACGAACACTGCGGTGAATCGGGCGCGATCGGCGCGGGCGTCGAGGCGATCCGCCTATACAAGAACGGGCATCGCACGACGTTCATCGGAATCGATGCCGTGCAGAAGATTGGCTACAAGACCACGCGCAACGAGGACACGCGTTGCTATTTCTGCAAGAACAATTGCCTGCGCACCTTCATCGACGTCAACGTCGGCGACGGCGTGATGGAGCCTGCGTCGCCGCTGCCGGTCTTCAAGTCGAAGGTGCCGCTGCAAGCCGGCGAGCGCCGCCTCATCATCTCCACCTGCGAAAAGGGTCAGGTCGAAGACGTGAATGCCATGCGCGGCATCAAGGCCGGACTGGACGAGGTGAAGAAGAAGAACCCCAACTTCGTCGATATTGCCGCCAACGAAGCCTGGCGTCCGCGGAATTCAGCGAGCGTTGCCGATTCGATCCCCACTGCCGGCCGCTGGGATTTTGGCAAAGCCAAAGCCGCCATACAGCACCGCGTCGAGCTGATGAACAAGCGCAAGACGCTGCGTATCGGCATGCCCCGCGTGCTGAACATGTATCTTTACGCACCGCTGTTTGCCGGGTACCTCGAGAGCCTCGGCGTACAGCCGGAGAACCTGGTCTACTCTGAGTTCACCGGGCAGGAGATGTATCGCCAAGGGGCGGGCCGCGGCGCCATCGATCCCTGCTTCCCGTCGAAGATCGGCATTCCACACGTCTACAACCTGATCTTCCAGAAGCATCAGAAAAAGCCGCTCGACCTCATCTTCTTCCCCATGATCGACACGCTGCACCAGCCGATGAAGAACTGCAGCGGCTCCAATGCGTGTCCGACGGTGACGGCAACACCCAACGCGGTGAAGGCCGCATTCACCAAAGAAAACGACGTTTTCAAAGAGAACGGCATTCAATACCTCGATCCGCTGCTGAACATCCACGACGAGAAAATGCTTGGGCTGCAGATGTTCCAGACCTTTGGACCAATCCTAGGGCTCTCCGAAGAGGAGAACGAACGCGCGCTGCAGGCTGGCTTCAAGGCGTTTGCCGATTTCGATAGCAGCCTGCGCAAGCGGGCGCGCGAGGTGCTCGACACGCTGGAGAGCGAGGACCGGCTTGGCATTGTGATGCTGGGCCGCGTCTATCATCACGATCCCGGCTTGAACCACGAGATCATGGAGGAGTTCCAGAAGCTCGGCTATCCGATCTTGTCGCAGAGCTTCCTCCCGACGGACGAGGACCTGCTTGACCGGCTGTTCGGCGAAGAGGTGCGGTCTGGGGCGATCACCCACGCGCTGGACATTCGCGATGTGTGGAAGAACGCGTACTCGGCCAGCACCAACATCAAGATTTGGGCGGCGAAGTTCACGGCGCGGCATCCCAATCTGGTGGCGCTGGAGATCTCGAACTTCAAGTGCGGCCACGATGCGCCGATTTATTCGGTGATCGAGGACATCATCGAGAACTCCGGTACGCCTTACTTTGCCTTCAAAGACCTGGACGAGAACAAGCCGACGGGCTCGATCAAGATTCGCGTCGAGACCATCGACTACTTCCTGAAGCGCTATCGCGAGGACTTGCTGAAGAAGGCCGAAGCCGCCAAGAAGCTGGAAGAACAGCTTGCCGCATACGAGCGCCAGTTGCGCATGTCGCTCACGCACAAGTCCGTCCGCCGCGAGGCGGAGATTGTTCCTTTCCCGCACGCGGAGCACGAACGCGAACCGGCCGCGGCGTCAGGGGACGATTAATTAGCGCGAACTTGAGGCTTGCGCCCCAGCGTTCAATTCGGTTGATCACAGAGATGGTTCCAATGCGGGAGGACTGCAATGGGTGACACCGTTTCCAAGGCGGATGACGGCGGTTGTGGACTCAGCCGGACGAGAGGTCGAGACAGAGTCGACCAAGACGTCTGGGCTTGGAACAGGGAATTTCACCTGGCCGGCTCGTTGATGCTTATTAGCAAACCATCGCGCCTGCGAATAACGGCGTTCGCATTTGGAGGCGCCCAAGTCGGGAAGAGTTGGGAAAAATTCGACCTCGATATCACTCGTGATTTGGACTTTGTCTGCTCGAACACGGCGGAGGGCTGCGCCATTAGCGTGAACCAGTCAGGTGCTGAGGCATTAGTCGATCACACGGATGCTCCAATTAAGATCGAGTGATAAACTCTTCACTGCGCACCTAATGGTGCGGCTCCCATGCCCCTGACCAGCGACACCAAGAAAGTCATGTTCGAAATCTACCGCGATGCCGACTATGGCGGGCGGTATAAGGTCGTTTACTTCACCGAACTCGGCGAGCACGATAAGGCGGCCGAGATCGACAACGCAATGCGCGGCCAGCATATCTTTGACGGGTTTTTGCTGCATCGCGAGCGCAACGCCGCCAAGCAGGTGGTGGACGAGATTCTCGCCCGCCTCAACCGTGGCGAGCAGGTGGATGAAGCCGCTATCCGCGAGAGCCTGCAGGCGTTCCTGGCCTGACCATCACAGACTTCAGAAACACTCTGCGTACGCCTTACTTCATGGATGCCGATGCGGCGCGTGAGTCGCGATGTTGGACCAGAACTCGCGAACATCCGTTAGCGCATCCCGTCCGCGGAGCACTACCGAGACATCCACGCTTGCGGCATGGCTGAAAGCCGGAGGCTTAATCAAGATCCCTAAATGCTGCTAGAACGTGAATGCCAGCCCGCCGCGCACACTGCGTGCCGATTGCACCAGGTAAACCGTATTGCCATCCGGACCGATGACCGGCACATAGCCCTGCGCCAGCAAATTGCGAATGTCGATCAGCGCTTCCATCTGCCCCGGCATGCCATGGAAGTGCGGCAACGGCTGGCGGATAAACAGGTTCAGGAAGGGATCCGCCTGGCCGGCGGAGGCGTTGAACAGGTCAACCGGAACCAGCGTTTCGCCGCTGGTCCAGCGATAGGAAGCGATCCATCGGGTCTTGCAGTGGGGTACGCCGCCATTCAGCTTCAGCGCGGCCGAGTGACGCCAGCCATGGTAGAAGCTGTCGCTCATCCCCGTCCAGTTGAGGTTCGGCTGGTCCAGCTCCAGCACACCGCCATAACTATAATCCAGCGTCGCGCTAAGATTTTCGTTGATCCTGTGCTTGTAAACGAAGCGCACGCCCTGGGCGCGCAGTTCGCCGCCGTTGTAGCTGAAGGTGCCGGAGTATACATCGGGCAGAACGTCAGCCGCATCCGGATTGACATAGCCGACACCCAGCAGCGCCGGATCCTTGATGCGGTCGTTGTAGTAGGCGAGTTGCAGCTTGTTGTTGTCCCCGAAACGCTGGGAGATGGAAACCTCGTGGTGATGGGCATTCTCCAACAGCGGCGTGCCGTCCACCAGGCTCATGCGCGGACCGGTTTCCGAGAGATCGGCCGGCGCCGAATCAAAACCCTTGCTGGCGCGCGTATTGGGCTCGCTGGTGGCGTAGCGGTACTCAAGGATGGTGTTGGGCCCAAGGTGAAAATCGGCGGTCGCCGCGGGACGGAAGGCGTTGGCTTCGTGCCCCAGGAACTCGATCGCCTGCCCCTCGCCGCCGACTTGGAAGTCCAGAAAATCGCCGACCGAGAAGCCGTCGGTATACGACATCGCCACCGCGTCCAAGGCACCGCCATGCGGCACCGAGTCGGGAGCCGCGAATCGCCGGACGATCAGCGACAAGGATTGCCGGAAGCCATCCTGGTTGTCGTGGGTGTATGACGCGCGAATCACGCCGTCGGGCGATCCCGTGGCATAGCCCAAATCGCCGGCAAACCCGAGCGTTCCGCTATGGAAGATCGATTGTTCCACGTTAAAGGCGGTGCCCAGATCGGAGGCGCTGCCGTAGCCTTCGCTGGCTGCACCCGCCATCAGCGCCAAGCTCCCCTTCAGCGGTTGCCCTTCCTGCTGGGTTTCCACGATGATCGCGGTGTCATCGTCGAAGCGCAGGACGGGCCGGTTGGCGGTCGAGCGCAGCGTCCACTTCCAGCTGTCGTCGTCGGTGTCGCCCTTCTTCAGCGGAGGCAGCATGCGCACCGCTTCATACAGGGTGTTCAGCGTGATGTTCAGGAGCTTATTGCTGCCGGCCGCCAACACCACGTCTTCGCGAAGCGTGGGCACGAACGAAGGAGCGGAAACGTGCACATCGTAATTGCCGGCAAGCAACCCGGTCAGGGTGAAATATCCTTTGACATCGGTATAGACGACTTGCAATTGTCCAGTCGCGCTCATCAATTGCACGGTCGCGCCCATCTGCGGAACACCGGCGGTGCTCTTGACGTACCCCGAAATCGAGCCCGGATTGACCCCAGCCGATGCCACCGCGCAGAGCGACGCTACCAACACACAATATGTCAGCAATCGGGTCATCTGACCAAACCCCCTACCAGAGGTTCCGGGAGCAAAATGCTGCGGCGCCATCCTTTCACCCCAGCAACGCAAAGGAGACAATTGCCGGGGACCACTGGACCCGCAGTTCCCAAGCCGCAAGTTACTCGACAGCAAACCGCACCGAGGGGGCGATTTGCTGTTTCGAGACGTTGTCATCCACCTTCACCGTGAGCCGGTACACGCCGGGTTGAAAGCTGATCAACGATAAGCTCTTCGCCAGCGTGACCTGATCGCCAACGTTACCCATGGCATCGGTCGATTCCGAAGAGTGCAACACGGGCTGATTGTTGGCCACATTCACGATTTCATAGTCAATCTTGGCCGAAGTTTTCTTGGTCTTGTCGTCCGGTTGCAGATTATAAATCTGCATCCACAAGCTCATGTGCTGATCGCGCTTGAAGCTGGGGGGCTGGCCATTGGCGCCGTCCAGGTGCGGATAAGCCAGCTTGGTTTCGCCGATTACGAAGCTGCCGGATCCGACATCCTTGGTCGCCACCTTCTCCATGTGATCGGCCAGAATAAGCGACGACGACGCCAGCTTGTCATCGCTGTATTCCGGAACCAGGATGCCGCGTGACCAGGTGCCGACGCGATCGCCGTTCACGTCTTTGCAGACAATATCGATGCGGTAGCGGCCCGGACGCAGCGGAACCGCCTTCCAATACAGTTTGGAATAGGTTAATTCCTTCTCCATCAGGTCGGCAGGTACGTCCACGCGTACGGTGTCCTCAAAGGTCTGAGCGACCCGACCCGTCAGACCCGTGACTCGGCCAAAGATATTCACCAGACCAACCTGCACCCCATCCTTCGATGTGAAAGTGATGTCCTTGTTCTGGATTTTAATCGTCACCGGAACCAGCACGGTGTCGCCCGTGACTTTCACGAAGTCGGTCCGGACCTCGAACGGCATGAGGTTGACGTTGATCTTGTGGCTGACCACTTCTTCCAGGTCCTTGAACTTGACCGGAGGGGGTGCATTCACCTTTGCCATCAACTCCAGCTTGTCAAATTCGTGGCTGTTCTGAAGCTGCTGCATGGGACCGGCATTGGAACCGAACGGCCCTTGCGCGATGCGGTCAGCCTGGGTCGAGAGCCCCATCTGCTCGTACAACGTCTGGCCCCCACCAGGCGTATGCAGGAGCGCGTCTTTCTCGTTGGGGTCGGTAGTCAGGTGGTAGTCGCCGCACATGCAGGGGTCAACAAACTCCAGGATGACTTCCTGGCCGACTCCTTCGAGATAGCGATAGCGCCACGTCTCAAACGGGAAGGTGCTGGTTTCGCCGCCGCCCTCTTCCATCGGCCGCTCGTAAGTGCCGCCCGAAGGGTGCGCCTCAATCTGGTCCGGCGGCCCCCACATGATGTAAATGCGCCCGCGATCGGTTCTCCAGCCGGGAATGCCTGCCGCGAAATGTTCGTTCGCATAGGCGATGCGGCGATAGTGTTCTTCCTTGTATTCGTTCTCCGGAGTGTCCGGCGTGGGGTCGCGACGCAGCCAAAACTGTTCGATGAAATTGTCGCGCTCCTCGTCATTGGAAAGCGCCTTGAAGGCGGCTTTTTCCTCTGGGGTAATGATGTACACCACGTCCTGGTTGAGCCACTTCTTGTACGTGCCGCTCAACTCCTGTTTCAGAGCCTTGGAGTTGGCTTTCTTCTGTTTTTCCGTCAGCTGACGCTTCAGCGGATCGGAAGACTGGTCGGTGCCTTGTGCGGGCGACGGTGCATTACCAGTGTTCGAGGACTGCCCCGAGGCCGCCGGCGCTTGTGCCGGGGTGGCATCGGCTTTGGTATCGGAGGAAGCGGCCGAGGTCTGCGCCGCCGCAAGCGCGGATGAAAAAATCAAGCCTAACGACAACGGAATGGACCACAGAACCGCACGCAACTTCATGTTAGGCAAACCACTCCTCAGAGGAACACTTTGGGCAGTTAAAATTGTATGTTTTGGCCGGTGTGAACGCAAGGTTATCGGGACGAAATTGCTGGCGCCGGTCACACGATCATACCCCTCACCTTCGGAACCCCAATTCTCGCCCTAAGTTGCTCAAAACACGAGCAGCTCGGAGGCTTTCGGTGGCACTCTGTCCCGTCTATTTGCGTCTTTGTCAAATTCGAGGCCGAGCGACTGATTGGACCCGTCAACGCCGTATAATCTCAGAGTTCCGAAAATTTCAGCTCGCGGGGAGCGGGCGACCGCAAGAACCAGAAATGCGGGACATTAACTCTGTCAGAGTTGGCTCGCTCCAGGAACCTTAAACTGTCTCAGTTCGTACAACAAGAAGATGCAGTTGGGGATGTGCCGAGCCCGTTGGGACGAGGTCGCATGAAGAAGTGGAAAAAACTAGCGCTGATCGCCGGAGCGGTTGTGCTCTTGTTGGCCATGGTGGGATTCACCATCGAGCAGGGTCGCAAAGGGGTGGTCGCGGTCCAGACCGGAAAAGTGGTTCGTGAAGACCTGGACTCGGTGGTCACGGCTTCCGGCGAGATTAAGCCCAAGCTGTATGTCAACATCGGCGCACTGGCGCAGGCCAAGATCACGCGCTTGTACGTCAAAGAAGGCGACCGGGTGAAGCAAGGCGAGCTGCTGGCCAGCCTGGATAACATCCAGTCCGCTGCGGCAGTGGCGGCGACCCACTCGGCCCTGGAAGCGTCGCGGACGGATGCGGTGGCGGCCCAGGCTGCCGTCAACACGGCCGCTGCCGATCTGAATCAGGCCAAAGCCGAGCACGAGCGCGCGCAACTCGACTACGACCGCGGTAAGGCGCTGTACGATAACCAACTCATCGCCAAATCCGACTACGACACCAAGAAGGCGGCTTTCGATACGGCCAACGCGCAGCTTGCCCAAGCCCGGGCCAAACTCGCACAGGCGAAGGCGAATCTTGATTCCGCCAACGGGCACATCTCACAGAATGCAGCCACGCTGCGCCAGATGAGCGACATCCTGAGCAAGACCGAATATCGCGCGCCTTTCGACGGCGTCATCACCAACCTGCCGGTTCGTGAAGGAGAGACCGTGGTTCCCGGCATCCAGAACTCGCCGGGCAGCACCTTGATGACAGTTGCGGACACCTCGCTCATAACGGCGGAAGTAAAAGTGGACGAAAGCGACATCGTCAACGTGCAGTTAGGCCAGCCCGCCGAGATCACCATTGACGCCATGCCGAAACAGAAGTTTCGTGGTGTGGTTTCGCAGATCGGCGGCAATGCGCTGTTGCGCTCGACTGGGGTGTCGACCGCGCAGACGACCTCGAGCGGGCAGGAAGCCAAAGACTTCAAGGTCGTGATCAATCTGCAGGATCCACCCTCGAATCTCCATCCCGGCCTGTCGGCAACCGCGCGCATCACGACCGCGAAGCGCAGGCAAGCGCTGGCCATACCCATTCAGGCGTTGACCATTCGCACCCGCGCTGAGCTGGCCCCCGAGAACAAGAACAAGAAGGGCTCGGTGCAGGCTGCGGCCCCGATCGGCGGCAACCCCAAGGAAGAATTGCAGGGCGTGTTCGTCGTCCGCGGAAAAGACGCCGTATTTGTGCCCGTGGCGACCGGCATCAGTGGCACCACCGACGTCGAAGTCACCAATGGGCTGAAGGAAGGTGACCAAATCGTCACCGGAAGTTATAAGGTGCTCCGCACCCTCCGCAACGGCGCGAGCGTCAAAATAGATAACTCGGTGAAGCCGAAGGAAGAGGAGTCGTAGAGGAGTACCCAGCATTCAGTCAAAAGCCTTCACTGGCTGACTGCTGACTGCTGATTGCTGATTGCCGAGTGCTAAGCATGGAGAATCGCATGGCGACAGATGTGGTGAACATAACCGAGCCACTGAATGTGACGACGCCCGACAGCTGCATCATCTGCACCGAAGACCTGTGGAAGACTTATGACATGGGCTCGGAGCAGTGCGTGCACGCGCTGCGCGGGGTCAGCATTCGCATTCAGCGCAACGAGTACGTCGCCATCATGGGACCGTCGGGTTCCGGCAAGTCGACGCTGATGAATCTCATTGGGTGCCTTGACACTCCCAGCAAAGGCCAGTACTGGCTCAACGGGCAATTGGTCAGCGAACTCGATGACGACGAACTGGCGCGCATTCGCAACAAAGAAATTGGCTTCGTCTTCCAGACCTTCAACCTGCTGCCGCGCGCGACCTCGCTGCACAATGTCGAGCTGCCGCTGATTTATGCCGGCATGCCGGCGGACGAGCGCATCGAGCGCGCCAAGAAGGTATTGGCCTCAGTGGGCATGGAATCGCGCATGAGCCACAAGCCGAACGAGCTCTCGGGCGGCCAGCGGCAACGCGTGGCCATCGCTCGTGCTTTGGTGAACGATCCCTCGATCATCCTAGCCGATGAACCCACCGGCAACCTCGACTCCCAAACCGGCGTTGAGATCATGGCGCTCTTGGATCGCTTGTACGAGCAGGGCAATACCATCGTCCTGGTCACGCACGAGCACGACATCGCCGAGTACGCGCACCGCGTGATTCACATCCGCGACGGCCAGGTGTTCAGCGACCAGAAAACAGCACGAGGATAGCATTCGGACTCGGCAATCAGCACTCAGCCCTCAGCTCTTGGAAGCTTCTTGCGAGTGTTCCGGGAACTTCCGCGGTAAATGTAATTGGCTGAATGCTGAATTCTGATTGCTACACTTTTTTCTTGGCCTCTCCGAACTTGCAGCGCGCCCGCTTCACGCACCAACGGCAGGAATCACGCCTGTCCATCGTCCTTGCCGCACTCTCCGTCGGCGCGCTGCTGTACCACTACACGCATCAGGAGCTGCTGCTCTACGGGGACGCTGTCGCCCATCTCAACATCGCGCGGCGCGTCGTCGACAATCGCCATCTTCTCGAATCCTACGGCCAGCTCGGCACCGTCTGGTTGCCGCTACAGCACATCGCCATGCTTCCCTTCGTCTGGGTCGACACTTTGTGGCGTAGCGGCATTGCCGGTGCCATACCCGGAATGGTGGCGTTCGTACTCGGCGCTCTCGGCGTTTTCCGTCTGGTGAATGCGCGTGCCGGAGCCATGGCAGGCTACGCTGGCGCCGCCATCTACGGGCTCAATCCCAACCTGCTCTACCTGCAGACCACGGCCATGAACGAGCCCATCTTCCTGGCGTTCTTCCTCTGGTCACTGGTGTACCTCGATGAATTTCTGCGCGGCACATCGCCGGCTTCGGATGTGCAGCCGGCGCAGCTTCGTCCGCGACAGGCGCTGGAATACTGCGGTATCTGCATCTATGGAGGCGCGCTCACCCGCTACGACGGCTGGTTCTCCGGCGCCATACTCGGCGCTATTCTGCTCGTCGCATTTCTGCGCTGGCGGTCGCACGCGGACAACCTGCTGCAGCGTCGCGCCATGACCAAGTCGTTCGCCGAAGTGCTGCTGCTCAACCTGCTCGTGCCGGTGTACTGGCTGATCTACACCTGGGCTGTATCCGGCAACGCGCTCGACTTCATCAACGGTCCCTATTCGGCGAAAGCGATTGCGCTGCGCAGCACCGTTCATGGCGCGCCGCCGTATCCTGGCCAAAACCACGTCTTCACCGCGGCGCTGTATTTTCTGAAATCCGCACAGCTCAATCTGGGCCCACCGCTGTTTGGCCGCGTGCTGCTTGGATTGGCCGTGCTCGGCAGCGGCATTGCTATCTGGCGATTTCGGCGCAATGGCGTTCTCCTGCTGCTGTGGATTCCGCTCGCCTTTTACAGCCTGTCCATTGCCTACGGAAGTGTCCCGATCTACATTCCGGTTTGGTATCCGTTCTCGTACTACAACGTGCGTTACGGCCTGGAACTGTTGCCGGTCCTCGCGGTATTTCCTGTACTTGTGGTGAACGTCGTGGCAGAAAAGGCAAACACGCGACCGGTACGCGTCGCGATCTGGACTGCGCTCCTGGTGGGACTGGTGGGTTCCGGCTATCTTTCCGCCTATGCGGAGGCGCCGATCACGTTGCGCGAGGCGCGGGTGAATTCGCGCGGGCGCATGGCCCTCGAGGACGGTTTGGCGAGTGCCCTGGGGCATCTGCCGCCATCCGCGACCTTGCTGATGTACGAAGCCGAACACCCCAATGCGCTGCGACTGGCGGGCATTCCGCTGCGCCGCGTGATCTCGGAAAACGAGCATCCCGATTGGGAGTGGGCGCTGCTCGATCCGGCCTCTCACGCCGATTACGTCGTCGCCTGCCAAGGCGATCCGGTGTGGGCGGCCATGCGTCACCGACAAGCCAAATTCACCAGCGTGACGACGATCAGCGCGCCGGGACAGGCAAGCTGCACAATGTACAAAACACCATAGAACTGAGATGAATGGGAAGCCCGGAACGTGCGTCTTGGCCGCCTTGGAGAAGTGGACTTGCAGCGCTCACTTGTCCAACATCCTTTCAACTTCCTCTACCCTCCACTCCGGAATTGCGCCGGGGCGGCTCGCCACTACGGCAGCTAGCGCATTGGCGAAAGCGGCGCAGCGCTCTATCGTCCGGCCCTGCTCGATGCCATGCACCAGTGCCGCGGCGAAGGCATCGCCGGCGCCGACAGTATCGACCACGGCGACCTTAAATGCCGGCGCCTCCGTGAATGCCCGGTCGTGATAGATCGCGCAGCCGCGCTCGCCCAAGGTCACGCAGACGGTCCGGCAGTTGTACTGGTCGCACCACCGTTCGCAAAAGTACTTGACCGAGGCTTCTTCTCCATTCGTCCCGATCGACCCATCGAGAAACTCGGCTTCGCTGTCGCTCAGCTTGATCACGTCTGCTCGCTGAGACAATCGTTCTACGGTCGCCAGGCTCCAGTTACCGTCGCGCAGGTTCACATCGTAGATCTTCTTGGCGGCAGGCAGCTCGTCCAGCAGAGACAGTGTGGAAGCCAGCGTCTGCTCGGAGGTGTGAAACAGCGTGCCAAAGTAGATCCACTGCGGCTGAAGTTCCGCGATGCGCTGGCGCTGCGCGGCCGTCAGCCGCACGAAATCGTAAGCCGCCGGGCGCACAATTCGGAACATCGGCTTGCCATCGGGATCGAGCTCGACCTCGGCCGTTCCTGTCGATCTTCCCGGCACAACTTCGACGAACGCGCCCGCGATGCCGAGTCGCTGGATGGCTTCACGGGCGCGCGCGCCGCGTTCGTCCTCGCCGACGGCGCTGAGCAGATAGACTTCATGGCCCAGCTTGCGCGCGTGCGCGGCGAAATTCAGCGGTGCGCCGCCCAGGTATTCGGACTGCCCGATCACGTCCCACAGAATCTCGCCGATGCTAACGATCCGCATGAAGGCAGTTTCAAGTTTGGAGTCTCGAGTTGCAAGTTGAGGCGCTTTGGCGGTGTCAGATGTCAGCCGAAATCCTGAGTCGCGGCGGGCGACCGGGTGAAAAATCTCAATTTTCACGTTTTCGCGTCGTTGGTTGCGAGTTTCAAGATGGGACCATTACCGAATCGAACCCGCAGTACTCGAAACTTGAAAATCGGGACTTGAAATTCCTCGAAACTGTTTCTACTTTGCGCTATGATGTCGGCTCTGATGAAGCTGGGTTTCCAACGCACACGCGATACCTCGGCGGCCACGCCCACGCTAGCGGATTTCCCGCCCTTGTCCGGGGCCGATATCTCCGGCATGGTGCAGGGGGAACGCGTCGGCGGCGACCTGTACCACTTTCTGCGCGCCAACCGCTGCCGCGTCATTTTCGGGCTGCTGGATGTCGCCGGCCGCCGTGAGGAGAACCAGAAGATCGTGGACGCGGCGCGCCAGACGTTTCAGGAGCTCGGCTGCCAGAAATTTGTGGACGAGGAGGTAAACGAGGCGGACGCGATGATGGAGTTCTGCCTCGAGCTCAACCTGAGCATTCGCCGCGCAGCCGCGGGCGTGCGCTCCTGCGCCGCTTTCCTGGGCTGCTACAACGAGGAGCTCGGCACCATCTGCTACGTCAATGCCGGTCATACGCCGGGTCTGCTGCGGGATCCCTCCGGGATCACGGAGCTGCCGGCGACAGGCCTGCCGCTGGGGCTGTTCGCTGCCTCTACCTACGAGGCGCCGACGGCGGCCCTGCAACCCGGCGCATCGCTTCTGCTGGTCTCGCGCGGCGTGGTCGAAGCGGCCGCGAAGAAAGAAGAGTTCGGGCTGGAACGCGTGAAACAGCGCTTCCTTGGCGCACCGGCGGAAGATGCGCGCCAGATTGCCGGCGCAATATTAAGCGCGATTGAGGAGTTTCTCGCCTCACGCCCGCGTCAAAACGACATCACCGCGTTGGCGCTGGCCCGCAGGGGCAAAGCCGCATCGCCCGTGATGGCGTGAATTTCGCTCCATTGTTTTTCCAACGTGGTTTTCAACGTCGGCTGTCGCGCGTCTCCCTACACCCGGCTGGGGGCGGTCTCCCGGCACTGTTGTAAGTATTGCCCCGGCGGTACTCCCTCCCCCAAAAATCGCGTTGATTCCCAGCACTTTATCGCAAAATACTGCAAACATTGGACTTGCAAATATAGAAGGAAAGCCCAACATTTTCAGTAGGTTGCGAGCTGCTGAACAGGCGTCCGGCAAGTCCCGGAAGACGATTGCAAAGACTCGAGATTTGGCCGATTTCAGTTTTCAGAGAGCCTGATCGCGATCACAGCGGATCCGGCGATACCGAAGTCTGGCTCCGGCCCTCTCAGTTTACTTGGCGGAAAGCAGACGAGACCAGCGGAAAATCCCCGCCTGCGCAACGAAGGTAACCTGCTTACCTTGAAGCAAGCGGACCACTCGACACCATAGCGTGGTACGCCGACAACACGGGCAACCAGCGAATGGATTCCGCAGCCTTAGGGGAGAAGGACCAGAGTGGTTACCCAAACCAGTCCCTCAGCCGTCGAAAGGGGCCTATTACGGACGGTCTGAAGACCGTCCCCTTCAAAACAGGATTTAATCAGGCTTCCCTAACAGGCCACCGGGTAAACAACCCTCAGGCTACGGTTAGCGAGCGTTATGGGGATTTATCGCCAACTATCCAGTAGATGATCGCCGGAGTTATTTTCAGTGCCCGTCCTCGCTGGAGAAGAAGTCAGCCATCGGCAACCCATTGGTAGCCCAGCCAAGATTGGACGTCGGCAGGCCGAGTCCCTGCGCCATTAGCCGCAGGATGTCTCCTTCATCCCAACTATTGTTGTAGTTCCGTGTGTCGCCGCCGGGTGACTGGTATCCGCGCTTGCTGTACGGGCTCGCCACAACCAGTTCCACCTGCCCGCCGCAACCCAGTCCTTCGGTCGTGGTCTCACAATCCGGCTCCCCGTCATCGGCGTTCTCGTCGAAAACAATGATCAGCAATCCACTGCCGCCGGGCTGAAAGTACGAACTCCTCAGCAGAGGTACCGTTACATCTCTCAGCCAGGTGTCGAAAGTTTGTATGGAGCAGTCGTGCGCGTCATCGCACCCATTGGGCACAAGCCATGACAACGTAGGCAGCCGGTGCAGGAGGATATCCTGTACGAACTGACCGAAGCACACAAAGTTTCTTCCTTCCTGGTTGATGGTGGTCATGTACTGCAGCGGATCGTGGCGGACGTAGTACGTTCCCGGATTCAGCCCTCTGCATGTCGCGGTCGTAGGGAGGTTCTCAACATAGTCCTTCCAGGTCCCGCCCGCGTTTTGCACCTCGAGGGCAATGTTATTGAGCGAGACAGGAAAGTTCTGCGGGGTCTTGCCGTCGTCGTCGGTGAGGATATTTCCGGTGACTAAGTTGAGATAGTTGCCGATCGAAGGATGCGTGTCCGAGTAGTAGTTCACCCCGAGACCGTATGTATTGGCCAGGGAGGTCAGATAGGGCATATTCTGGGAGTTATAGCTGGTACTGTAGTTCTGGTTTTCGCCTACCACGATCACTACGTTGCTGAACGCCGGCAGTCCTTGCGCTAACGCCGCGGGAACGACAGCGACGGTCGCCAGCAACAACGCTAGAGCGAGTCCAGCTTTCTTGCTTAGTTCCTTCATGTGGAACTCTCCTTACTTGATTTCGAAAAACCGGAACTTCCTTGTTCGACAAGAAGAACAGGGTTGCCATTGTAGTGCAAGGTGGGTCGGCAAACACAGGAATTTTTTGCACCACGGCGTCACTGGCAAGAACAGGCGGTAAGCACCAGCAAGCCACCCCGCAGCGTTTTCGGCTGATCAACTGCCGCTAACGCTGACGTGCGCACCTTCAGAATCGAGGAACTGGGCCAGCAAGCCGCCGAACTCTTGCTTTGTGGGCGGCATGGGGAATTGAACACCCTTGCGAGACATTTCGTCATGGAACCGCTGAATATTCGGCACGCCGAAGCCGAGTTCCAGTTTGCCGGCAGGATTCTTGTCAGAAGCAGGGTGAAGGGCGAGAGTCGTCTCACCGGTTGCGAACTCGCTCCAACCGGGTGACTGAAACTTCACCGGCAGGCCGATAACGTCGCGGTAGAACCTGACGGCACGGTCCATGTCGGCGACAAACTCAATGACGTAGGTGAGCTTCGTATCCATTGCAATCGCCTCCTGGTGGCTAATGAACGGCAATTATATGCAGCCAGCGGAGGTCTTCCATGCAGCCGGCTGTTCGGTGGCGAACGGGAGGCGTTCACAGGCGAACAAAGCCTGCACTTTCCTCTTGCGGTATTCCGGACAATCGTTTGAAAAAAAGCAAGTTAAATCCTTCCGCTACGGCAGCCTGATTGCTCATACTGATATCAGAGTTGTCAGAGCTCGCGATGCGCACTTTACTCCAGGACCTGCAGTATGCCGGGCGACAGATGATGAAGTCGCCGGGCTTTGCGGTGGTCGCCATCCTTACCCTGGCCTTGGGCATCGGCGCGAATACCGCCATCTTCTCCGTCGTGAACGCGGTGTTGCTCGAGCCGCTGCCGTACCCCAACGCCAACCGTCTCGTGGTGCTTTTCCATAACAAGCCCCACTTCACCCGCGGCTCCATCTCCTATCCCAATTTTCTCGATTGGCAGCGCGACAACCGCAGCTTCGAGGCGATGGCCGCCTATCGTTGGGGCGCTGCCAAACTGACAGGAGCCGGCGAGCCCGAAAACCTGAGCGGCCGCATGGTGTCGGCGGGCTTCTTTGAGATTCTTGGGATCAAGCCGATCCTGGGGCGCACCTTCTCGGCGGACGAAGACCGGCTGGGGGCCAATCCGACGGTGATGATCTCGGAGGGGCTATGGAAACGCAAGTTCGCCTCCAACCCCCACATTGTGGGACAGGCCATCGTTCTCGACGGCGTGCCGCGCAGCATCATCGGCGTCGTTCCCTCCAGCTTTCAACTGCGGCAGCAGAACTTCGCCCCCGGCGATATCTACACTCCCGTCGGCGAGTACAGCGATCCGCACTTTCGCGAGCGCCAGGCGGCCTGGGGGTTGGATGCGATTGCGCGCCTGAAACCGGGGGTGACGCTGACGCAGGCCGGGGAGGACATGGAGCGCGTCAATCGCGGACTCGAGGCCACGTATCCCGATGTGGATGCCGGTATCAAGACCACCATCATTCCGATGAAGGACGAGATTGTGGGCGATGTGCGTCCGGTACTTTGGGTGCTGATGGGCGCCGTGATTTTCGTGCTGCTCATCTCCTGCGTGAACGTCGCCAACCTGCAACTGGCGCGATCCACGGCACGGCAACGCGAGTTCGCGGTACGCGTGGCGCTGGGGGCGAAACAGGGCCGGCTGGTCCGCCAACTGTTGACCGAGAGTCTGGCGCTCTCGGCGGCAGGCGGCGCTTTCGGCTTGATGCTCGCGTATTGGGGCGCGAAAGCGGCGGTGACGGCAATTCCAGACATGCTGCCTCGCGCCCAGAGCGTCGGCCTGGACGGCCGGGTGCTGCTGTTTACGACGCTCGTTTCGCTGTTAGCGGGCGTTCTCTTCGGTTTGACGCCGGCGCTGCGCAGTGGCCGCACCGACGTGAACTCCACCTTGAATCAAAGTGGCCGCTCTCTGGTGGGTACGCACGCGCGCGCGCAGTCCGTCTTCGTGAGCCTGGAAATGGCAATGGCCCTCATTTTGCTGGTGGGCGCGGGGCTGATGATCCGCACCCTGACGAGGCTGTGGAACGTCGATCCCGGCTTTGATGCGGGCCGCGTAATCGTCTTCAACATAGCGCCTTCCATGTCGCTCTCCCATCAGTCGGGGGAGGCGATTCACGCGGGCTTCCGACAGATACACACCGCAGTGCGTGCGGTCCCAGGGGTGGAGTACGCCTCGTTCGACTGGGGCGCCGTGCCGATGTGGAGCGACGATGAGGAGCCGTTCTGGGTGGATGGGATGGACCGGCCGGAGCATGTGGCCGACGCGCCCACGGCACTACGCTACGCAGTCCAGCCGGACTATCTCAAGCTGATGCACATACCCTTGCTCCGCGGGCGCTTCTTCACCGAGGCCGACAACGAAAACGCTGCGCGCGTCATCGTGGTGGACGAAAGCTTCGCGAACCGCTTTTTTGCCGGGCAGAATCCGATCGGCAAACATGTCTATTTCCCGCCCGAAAGCACCAACGGCGAGCGCACCGACGAGATCGTGGGCGTGGTGGGACACGTCAAGCAGTTTGGCCTCGCGCCCGACCTGACGAACAACGTTGAAGCCGAATATTACGAGCCGTTCGCGCAACTGACGGGAAGGATGCTACCCACCGTCGCCCAGAGCGTTAGTACCTTCGTGCGCGCCCGCGAGGGCATCGATCCCGCATCCGTTTTTCCCAGCATCCGGCGCGCCCTGACGCAGCTGGACAGCGAAATGGTGGTTGACGATCTGCACCCCATGCAGCAGATCGTGGCCGATTCCATCGCCCGGCAGCGCTTTGCCATGATGTTGTTCTCCATCTTCGCGGCCGGTGCGCTGTTGCTGGCCTCGATCGGCATCTACGGAGTTCTATCTTACGTTGTGGGACAGCGGACACGCGAAATTGGCATCCGCATGGCATTAGGGGCAGGGAAGACCGATGTCAAACTCGCGGTCCTGCGCGATGGCGCGGAGATGACGCTGCCTGGTATCGGCGCAGGCGTGGTGATGGCGCTGGTACTGGCGCGGCTCATGTCCGCCATGTTGTTCGGGGTGCAGCCGACCGACATCATCACCTTTGTCTCGGTCGCGGCGCTGCTGGTGGTGGTGGCCCTGGTGGCCTGTTACGTGCCGGCGCGCCGGGCCGCATTGTTGGATCCCATGCAGGCCTTGCGGACGGAGTAACCCCAACCATCCCTGGTGTGACCCGAAACGGAATTGCGAGCAGCTTCTCGCCTCATCAACCCTGCGAGCGCCCGATGAAAACGGGTGTACAATTTTGCCAATTTTAAAAGCCAAGACGCCGGCATCCCGGGGCGCCTTCGCACGTTGTCGATCGCGAGGACAAGGCCATGGATACACCCAACATTACTCCCGACCGTTTACCCGAGATGGAAGTCGCCCACGTCTTGTTTATGGACGTGGTCGGCTACTCCAAACTTCCCATCGAAGAACAAGTGGCGATCACTGGTGAGTTGCGGCAACTGGTGATGGCCACTGCGGAGTATCGCGCCGGCAATGAACAGAAGACGTTGATCTGCATGCCAACTGGAGACGGCATGGCGATGGCCTTTTTCTCCGGGCCGGAACCGCCGGTGAACTGCGCGATTCGCATCGCTCAGAGCCTGAAGGACCATCCCCGAATCAAGCTGCGCATGGGCATCAACAGCGGCCCGGTCTACCGTGTTCCCGACATTAAAGGGGAGATGAATGTTGCCGGCGGAGGCGTCAACTTCGCTCAGCGGGTGATGGATTGCGGCGATCAGGGCCACATTTTGCTCTCGGCTTCCATTGCCGACGTGCTGCGGCAGCACGGACATTGGGCGCCGTTGATTCATCCATTGGGAGTGGCGCAGGTCAAGCATGGCGAGCACGTCAGCATTTTTAATCTCTGCAACGATGAGGTTGGCAATTCCGAGATCCCCGAGAAGCTGCTGGGCAAGTTAAGCATTGCCGAGCTGCGGCCCACGCCCACGCCCGCGCGTCCTTCCGGAACGCCAGGTCAGCCGACGCCGTCGCGCCCCTCACAGGCTGATGTGAGCGCCAGTCAGGAGACAACCGTCACTTCGGCACCGGCGCGCAAGCGGCTGGGGGACTACGAAATCGTGCGCGAGTTGGGTCATGGCGGCATGGGACAGGTCTATCTCGTCCGCAACGTGATCTCCGACCGGTTGGAGGCCATGAAGATACTGCTTCCTGAGCTGGCGCAGCAAAAGGATTTGCCAGCTCGCTTCATGCGCGAGATCAAGATGCTGGCTACCCTCGAGCACCCCAATATCGCGCAGCTCCGCACCGCCTTCAGCGTCGACGACCAGCTCATCATGATCATGGAGTACGTGGAAGGCGAAACCCTGGCCCAGCGATTGACGCACGGGCCATTTTCCCCCACCGACTCTTTGAACTACATCGGACAAGTGCTGAACGCGTTGAGCTATGCCCACGGGAAGGGAATTATCCATCGTGACATTAAACCGGCCAACATGATGCTGACGCGCGTGGGCGTAGTGAAGCTGATGGATTTCGGAATTGCGCGTTCTGCCCAGGATGTCACTGCGACCGGCGTCACGCTCGGCTCGCTGGATTACATGTCGCCCGAACAGGTGAAGGCGGAGCCGACGGATGCGCGCTCCGACTTGTACTCGGTCGGTGTGTCGCTGTACGAGATGGTCACCGGACAACGAATGTTCAGCTCCACCAGCAGCTACTCGGTGATGGAGGCGCAGGTGAAACAAATGCCGCGACCGCCCATCGAGTTGCAGCCGTCGCTTCCGCAGGCGCTCAACGACATCATCATGGTGGCGATCGCCAAAGATCCAGGAGCGCGCTTCCAAAGCGCGGACGCCTTCCGCAACGCTCTGAGCGGAGTGAACGTTGCGGCGGCAGCAGCTACTGCGGGAGCAGCGGCGGTGCAGCCACCGCCGCCCGTCGTGACCCCGCCGCCGATTTCAAGACCCGCGTCGCCAACTCCGGCTCCTGCGGCGAGCCCGACGCCGGCTCCCGCTCCCGCTACGCCTGCTCCTCAACCAGGCGCCTATGCAACGCCAGTGCCGCAACCCGGGCGTGGCACGCGCCACGTCGGCTGGATTCTCGCCGCCGCCATCGTCGTTCTGGTAGCGATCTTTGGAGGAACGCAGGTTTATCGCTCACACAATCAGCCTGCAGCGCTGAATACTGCTGCTCCAAGCGGCGCGGCGCAACCGCCTGCACCGAATCCTGCGCCGCCTGCCGCGGAGCCATCCGCAACTCCCGCTATCAATGCAGCTCCGCCGGCCACAGAAGCCGCTGCGCCGCCGGCTCCTAAGCCACATCGCACTGAGCGCACCTTGCCGGCCGCAGCTCCACCGGTGAACAATGGCCCTTCTGCCGAGGAGATTGCCGCGCAAAAGAAGTTGCTGGACGACCTGGAGAACGAAAATGACCACCTCGACAGCCGCGCCGCCGCAGCCGAGAGTAGCCTGGATGCGCTGGAGCAACAAATGCGCCAGAGCGGATTGGGACTCCGCGGGGACATGGTTGCGGCCCGCAGCAACATGCGCACTGACTTGGCCAAGGCCAAGCAAGCGCTGGACGCCAACGACACCGACCGGGCACGCAGGTACCTGGATCAGGCGAGCCACGAAGTAGACAAGCTGGAAGCATTTCTGGGAAGGCGCTAGGGCTTTCTCGCTTTGTTGACATCATTCTTTGAAAGGGCACGCCAGGCGTGCCAAGCAAAAATAGAATTGTGCCTGGCATTATTGACGCCGGCAAAAGAAAAGTCCTAATCGGCGGTGGAAGAGCCGGGCTTCAGCCCGGCCGCAATGAGATAAATCGAAATCGTTTAGCCGCGAAGAACCGGGGCGCCCGCTCCAACGCCCCTCTTCGGCACAGCTAAAGCCGTGCCCTTTCAAAACTGAAGGAGAGTACCCACCGCACTTACCGGTTGGTGGCGGCACGTCCTGAAACTATAATGTGGAAGTTACGTCTAAGACCACAGGCCTATGAGTCCCGTTCCCGAGCAAGAGACCGCAAACGGCTCCCGCACAACTTCCAACGATCCCGCCGCACGTATTTCCGACGAACGGTCGCAACCCGGCAGGCCGGCCATTGCCGCTTGGGTGCGCGACGTCATCATCTCGCTGGCAGTCTCCGCCTTCTTCATCATTTTTCTCTATCAGCCGGTGAAGGTGGAAGGCACCAGCATGATGCCGACGCTGCAGGACCAGGAGCGGGTCTTCATCAATAAGTTCGTTTACAAACTGGAGCCGATCGAGCGCGGCGATGTGATTGTCTTCCGCTATCCGCGCGATCCTGCCAAGAGCTACATCAAGCGCGTGGTGGCCGTGGCCGGCGATCACGTACAGATCAAGGCGGGGGTGGTTTTTGTCGATGGACGCCGCCTGCGCGAAGATTACGTGCCACGCATGTACGAAGACGTCCGCTCCTATCCTGACATCATCGTCCCTCCGCACAGCTATTTCGTGCTGGGCGATCACCGCAACCTGTCCAACGACAGCCGCGATTTCGGGCCTGTGGATGAAAGCTTCATCTACGGCAAGGCGGTGTTTGGCTATTGGCCCGTGGAAAAGCTGGGGACGTTGAAGTAGGGCCGCTTTTCTCTCTTTCTCTCGGGTTCTTGCGGCTTTCAATCGCCGGCGTGACGCCCTACTTCGAATCGATTTGTCTACCATAGACCGTGAACGCTTCCGAAGGGACCACCGCAGACGGAGGAAGTCAATTCGGGGTCTCGTAGATTCGGCGAAAAGCGAAGGGCGAAGAGCGAACGACGTCAGTTCAAGAAGAACTTCGTATACAGCGTATCCCGCTGTGCGGGGCGGAAGCCGGCGTCGCGGATGATGCGGCGCAGCTCTTCCTCCGTGGTGCAGTTGCGCACGCCGGCAGCGCGCACCACGTTCTCCTCGATCATCACCGAGCCCACATCATTGCCGCCGAAGCGCAGCCCGGTCTGGCAGACTTTCAGTCCCTGCGTCACCCAGCTCGACTGAACATTTTTGAAGTTGCTAAGAAAGATGCGCGCGATGGCGAGCGTCTTCAGATATTCGACTGCGGTGGCCTCATCCCAGCCGCGTCCGCCGAGCGCGGTGTTCTGCGGCTGAAATGACCATGGGATGAAGGCAGTAAATCCGCCGGTCTCTTCCTGCAGATCGTAAATCGCCTGGAAATGATTGATGCGGTGCTCGTAGCTTTCGCCCACGCCGAACATCATTGTTGCTGTCGTTCTCATGCCGAGCTTGTGCGCCGTGCGATGAACGTTCAGCCAATCATCGGTGAGGCACTTCAGGCGGGCGATCCGATAGCGCACTTCATCATCGAGGATCTCCGCGCCGCCGCCGGGAATCGAATCGAGCCCGGCATCGCGCAGCCGCCGGATGGTGTCCTCGATGCTGAGCCCGCTCACTTCCGCAATGCAGATTACCTCCGACGCCGAGAAGCAATGCAGATGCACCTGCGGAAATCGCTGCTTCAAGCCGCTTAGCAGCGCCTCGTACCACTCGATCTTCAGGTCGGGATGCAAGCCGCCCTGCAGCAGAACGCCAGTGCCGCCCAACTCGACCGTCTCCTGCACTTTGTCATAGATCGTCTCGAAATCGAGCAGGTAGCCTTCCTTGGCCAGCTTGCCCTTCAGCGGACGGTAAAACGCGCAGAAGGTGCAATATTCGGTGCAGAAATTGGTGTAGTTGATGTTGCGATCGATGATGTAGGTGACAACGCCTTCGGGGTGCAACTTGCGCCGCACCGCGTCAGCTTCCATGCCGATGCCGATCAGGTCATCGGAGCGATACATCTCCAGCGCTTGCGCCTTGCTTAGCGACATAAGAAATTGTGAAACTTACAACCCCACCTTTCATTCTATCGCTCTCAATAGGAGTGCGGAAGCTGGTTTCGCACGACCGGTCGCGAGACATTAGCAGGGCGAGGGCGCAACATTACCGCAGAAGACGAGTTTATAATTTCCAAAGTCTCTGCTCAGGCGCCTCACGCAGTTCCCGGAACTTTTCTGGCCGGCAACGCCGAATCATTAATGCCGGACTATGCCGAAATCGAGGACGTAACCAATGAAATCATTCAACTCAAACGATGCCGCGGTAAAGCTTGCGCTCGCGGGCGCGCTTCTGCTGGCGCTCTCCATACCCGCGTTCGCCGTGCTGGGCGATAACGCCGCCTCGGTGCTCACCGATCAGGCGCGCATGAAAGGCACACTGCATAGCGTTGACAACCAAACCTACGTCCTGCACGAAATCACCGCGCCTACGGGCGCCAAGGTGCGCGAGTATGTCACGCCCGGTGGCGCCGTATTCGGCGTCGCCTGGGAAGGACAGTTCCCGCCGAATTTCGAGCAGTTGCTGGGCCCGTACTATCAGCAGGCGCAAGAAGCGATCGCGCAGAAGAAAGCGGCGCAAGAGTCCAGCCAGACGCCACGCCGCCGCGGACCGGTTTTCATCGATACGCCTGGGCTGGTCTTCGCGCAGAGTGGCCACATGCACAGCTTTCATGGCATGGCCTATGTTCCGCAATTAATACCGCAGGGCGTGAAGTCCAGCGACATCCACTGAAGCCGGCCAGCGAGCGCCAATCCGCGCTCGTCGAGGTGAACAAAGGAGAGATATCGTGCGTAAGCTTGGACTTCTGATATTGCTCGTCAGCAGTGTGATGTGGTTCGCCGCCTGCGGCGGAAATGGTGGCGGAGGCGGAGGCTCGGTCACGGGAGTCAGCGTGAGTTGCTCGCCATCGACGGTGGGCTCCGGTGGAACCAGCCAGTGCTCGGCCGTGGTCAGCGGGACGGGCAATTTCAGCTCGAATGTCACCTGGAGCTCGAGCGCGGGAAGCATTTCCAGCTCCGGAGTGTTCACCGCCCCAACCGTCAGCTCGAACACGACGGTGACGATAACCGCGACCTCTACGCAGAACACCAGTGTATCGGGAACGGCCAACGTGACCGTGACTCCCTCCTCAACCACCAGCAATGTAGCGCCGATTGTCGTGGACGCCGGTCCACCGGCCGCGGGTGGCACCGTGAACATCGCCTTCGTGAGTGTTAAGGTTTGCGTGCCTGGGAGCACGACCCAATGCCAGACGATCGACCATGTTCAGGTTGATACCGGCTCCGAGGGGCTGCGCCTGATTCAGAACACGAACAACAACGGCGGCGAACTCACACTGAACCTACCGCCGGAAACGATTGGTGGCAATGCGCTGAACGAGTGCCTCGTCTTTGAAGACGGATATGTCTGGGGGCCGGTGGTGACCGCCGACGTCACAGTTGCCGGCGAATCCGCTTCCAGCGTTCCCGTTCAGGTGATGACACCGGCCACTGCTCCCCGCACTTGTTCCAGCCAGAACCCCGCGGGCGGAGCCGGCGATACAGGCGGGAGCGTGATGGCGTTTGGCGCCAACGGTCTCATTGGCGTCGGGCTGTTTGTTAACGATTGCGGGCCGTACTGCGTCTCCGATGGGGCAAGTTGTAACGGCACCAATTCGGCGCCTTGCGTGTATTACACGTGCTCGGGCAACACCTGCACGGCGACAAACGTGGCTGAGTCGCAGCAGGTGCCAAATCCGGTGACGCTATTCGCGACTGACAATAATGGAGTGCTGATCAATTTCTCCACAACCGTTGGCGACGGAGGTGCGCCAACGGCAAGTGGCTCGCTCATCTTCGGCATCGGAACGGAGTCGAACAACAACTTGAACTTGGCGGCGAATGTGTACCCGGTCCCTGACCAGGGCAACGATGCCGGTAACCTCATCACGACTTATAGCGGAGTCTCCTATCCCACGAGCTTCCTTGACAGCGGTTCCAACGGATTGTATTTCCTGGACCACAGCCTCACGGGAATCGCGCTTTGCGGCAACAGCGGCAACAACGCCGATTACTATTGCCCGAACAACCCGCCGCAGAGCATCACGGTAACCAACCAGGGGCAGGACAGCAACGGCAACCCGCTCGGGCCTTCCGCGCAGGCGACCTTCAGCGTGGAGAACGCACTCAACCTGTTCAACTCGAACAATAGTGCGTTCAGCGCGCTGGCCGGGCCCTTCTTCCCCGGATGCGGCACCGGCAACAATCCCGCTTGCGCTTTCGACTTCGGGCTGCCGTTCTTCTATGGGAAGAACGTGTTCACCGCGATTGACAACCAGCCCGTCTCGGGCTGCGGCTCTGGATGCGCGGGACCGTTCTTCGCTTATTGATTTCGTACCTCTCGCCAATGCTGCCGGAACCCCGGTTTCGGCGGCATTGCTGTCTTTAGCAGCAGTTAAGCTGAATCTGTTAATTAATGTAAAGCCGCAGCTTCTACTCCGCGACAAACGTGCCTCTCGCACATCTAATTTGTAGAGGTTGAAAGAGTAGATTATGAGGCTGTCGGGATTGAAGCTGATTGCAACCGGCTTCCTGGCAGCGTTGCTGTCCGCGCCCGCTTGGGCCGCGAATCCTGCGCTGCCGGGAACCGTGAATTACGTGGAAGGAAAGGTCGCGATCGGAACGGAGGCTCTGAATGCCAAGTCCGTGGGATCGACGAACCTGGAAACCGGCCAGACCATAACCACTGACAACGGCAAAACCGAAGTGCTGTTGACGCCGGGTGTTTTCTTCCGCGTGGCCGATAACAGCGCCGCGACCATGGTGTCGCCTAGCCTGACCAACACCGAAATCGCACTGGACAGGGGCCAGGCCATGGTCGAGGTCGATGACATTCATAAAGATAACCTGATACGCGTCCAGGAGAACGGCTCCGCGACCGAGTTGCTGAAGACGGGCATCTACGGCTTCGACGCCAATACCGGCGCGGTTCGCGTGTTCAAGGGCGAGGCCCTGGTGCAAGATGGCGATCGCGACACCAGAGTGAAGGGTGGACACGAGCTCATGGTCGAGAACCAGAATCCGACGGGCAAACTGA
>Ga0335081_10000721_pt1 | contig 54368 bp, 43 predicted proteins | sample Lox_Sample_35_FD_206713 | JGI IMG/M metagenome (GOLD analysis project Ga0335081, IMG submission 206713) | Soil microbial communities from Loxahatchee National Wildlife Refuge, Florida, United States - Lox_Sample_3.5 | ecosystem: Environmental > Terrestrial > Soil > Wetlands | place: USA...
CCATTTGGCCTGCGCCGCGCCGCAATTGGTGTTGTACAACCGTTGATGGAGCATAATATTCCATTTGATTTGCGTGAGGCAGTGGAGAAAGCAGCAAAGCTGCAGCCGATTGCAGTTCGTGATGAAGGCCGCAATCAAGTGCTGGAATTTGTTGCCGGACGTTTGAGCGTGGTGTTGAAGGACGTCGGATATAAATATGATGTGGTTGATGCGGTGATGGTGGAACAAAGCGCCAACCCTGCCCGATCTGCGGATGCGGTCAAACAGCTGCAGACATGGGTCGAACGCAAAGACTGGCACGAGATTCTGCCCGCCTTCGCACGTTGCGTGAGGATCACGCGCGACCAAGAGCAAACCTTCAAGCTGAATCCCAAGAACTTTGCGGAGCGAGCTGAAGAGGCGTTGTTCAAAGCCTTGGAAAAAGCCGAGGCCGCGAAACGTCAAGAAGGAAGCGTGGACGATTTTCTCAATGCCTTCCTTCCGATGATGCCCTCCATCAATGAATTCTTCGACAAGGTTTTGGTCATGGCGGACGATACGATCCTGAAGGAAAATCGCCTCGGATTACTGCAAAGGATCTCGGCGTTGTCCCATGGCGTTGCGGATCTTTCCAAACTGGAGGGGTTCTAACATCTTGAAGCACCGGGTTCCAGGGCCCTGATATTTTTGTGATGAATGTCATCTTTTCGAGAGGATTGGGCCAAGTCTATAATTTTGTTGCACTCGATGGAGACTGATTCGCAGCGACTCGTCCCTCGAGATTAGGGAAAGGAAATAGGCGATGGCAGGAAAATGGGAGGATGTCATTCAGCGCGCGGGGCAACTTTTGCGGGAGGGTCGGAAGCTGGAAGCACGTTCCCTGCTGACCGAATACCTTCAGCGATACCCGAACTCTGCACCTGGCTGGTGGTTTCTAAGCTTCGCAGTTACCGATCAAAGACAAGAAATCGATTGTTTGGAACGGGTTCTGAGGTTGGATCGGAACTATGCCCCGGCGCGCCTGCGGCTGGCCAAACTCAAAGAGGGGCTCGCCTCCGGATCGATCGCCGCCCCATCCGCGCCCGATCCATCAAAACAGGCAGCCGCCTCCGCCAGCAGCCATGTGCACTCAGATCCCGCGGCTTCGACACCGCCGCGCCCGATGTCACGCGCCGCAAGCACACGTAGGTCGTCCAAGCCCATGGATTGGATTTTGCTCGTTGGCTTGTTTCTGATCCTGCTGTGTGTTGCGGTGGCCGGCTTCAGTTTTCTTGTCGTGATGCGCCTGCCATCACAGGCTGCTCTTCTTTTGGCTGCCCAGCCAACGGAAAATAGGATGGTTTATGCAGCGCGAACCCTGCCTCCAACCTGGACAGCTACCATCACTCAAACGCCCTTTCCCACGGCCACATTTATTCCAGCCTACACCCCGGCGCTTTCGACTCCCAATCCGCTGATCAAGCCGACCGGGCCAATGACCGGATTGTTTGCTCCCGATTTCCTTTTAAATGATGTCGTCAGCGGAAATCAAGTGCGTTTGAGTAATTACAATGGACGCCCGGTCCTGATTCTCTTCATGGCGACATGGTGCCCGCACTGTGCGCATGAGATATCCTCCGTGCAGTCGGTCTACGCAGACTACAAAGGGAATGGGCTGGCCGTATTGGCTGTTGATGTGGGGGAGAACGCGACCAAAGCGCGCAATTATCGCAGCTCGCATGGGCTTACCTTCACGGTCTTGGACGATTCGCGCCAGACTGTTTCCGCACAATATCGCATCAGCGGCTTTCCCACGCATTTCTTCATCGACTCGACCGGCCGGATCCTTTCCATTGTGATCGGCGAGATCAACTCGGCGGGCCTGACCTCCAAGGTAAAATTGATCTTGCCCCTGGTTCGATGAGGCCGGCGTAACGCTGCGCCACGTTTCCGCCCTGGCAAAAACTCCTCCCGTTTCAGCAGGAGGATTCGTTCATAACACTTCGCACGTTTTATCGTTGATTCAAATGAACCGTGAAGAATAGTCTCCCTGATCTCAAGTCCGCTGTATTGCCGGAAGAACGCCGAGTGGTGCAACGTGCCAAGTCCGGCAACTCGGAAGCGTTCGCACAGCTGTACGATGCCTATCTTCAACGCGTGTATCGCTATGTATATTTTCATGTTTCCGATGAGCAAACTGCAGAAGACCTCACCTCTCAGATCTTTCTCAAGGCCTGGGAGCACCTCGACCATTATCAAATTGGCAGTGCACCGTTCTTGGCATGGCTTTTCACAATAGCGAGAAACCAGGTGATCGACTATTATCGCACCCGCAAAGAATCCGTCCCGATGGAGCAGGTTGTCACTTTGCCTTCGCACGACAAAGCCGTGGATGAACAAGTTCAAGCTCGATTTGATTTGCAAGCGATGCACGCGGCCTTGCAGTTTCTGACCGAAGATCAACAACAGGTTTTGAGCTTGAGGTTTGTGGCGGGGCTGGAGACGGATGAGATCGCCCGCGAGATGAACAAAGCTCCGGGTGCGATCCGCGCCTTGCAAATGCGCGCCTTGCAAACCCTTTCGAAATATCTGACGAAGAAGGAATTCAAATGACCGATCTGGAATCGATCCTCGATGAATGCTTGCTGCAACTTACCGGCGGCGCGTCATCCGTCGATGAGATTCTGGCGCAGCATCCCGAACACGCCGCGCAGTTGAGACCGCTTCTGCAAACCGCTCTGCGATTTGAAGCTGCCAGAAGCATACAGCCTTCTCCTGCTTTCAAGGCGCGTGCCCGCGGACAACTAACGAATTACATGAAAGCCCACCCTCGTCGCGCCTCCTGGCCAATGATGCCCATCTGGCGCGTGGCGCTGAGCGCGGCGGCGTTGATGGTGGCATTGCTCATGGCTGGCACGGCGCTTGCGCAAAGCGCATTGCCGGGACAGACGTTCTATGCATGGAAATTAGCCAGCGAGAATATTTGGCGCGCCGTCGCACCGAATCCCGCCGGCGTTGATTTAGCCCTGGCGGATCGCCGCGCCGAGGAGCTGATCGCGGTCGCGGGGGACTCAACACGAGAAGCTCAAGCGTTGAAGGGTTATCTTGAGGTGTTAGGTCGCTTGAAGTCCGAAATCGAGACGCAAAATGGCGATCAAATCATGCAAGCCTTGAAATCACAACAAACAAGATTATTGCAGTTTGGAATCTCTGTCCCTGAATTGGATCAGTTGCTGTCGCCTGCCCCTGCGACTCCGCCTGCACCGGCCTTGGTTCCGACCCTGCCGGGCGTGTCGCCCGATCCTGTGCCCACGAGTGTTCCATCGCTTTGGCCGAAGATCATTCCACCGTTGAAATTGCCACCCGTGGGCCCGTAACATTTTCCTGTTCGATTCGTCCTACTATATAGAATAAGGCTGTTCGCCAACAGCCGAGATTATCGGAGGTGTCCCATGTTCAAAACGACCGCGTTACTGTTTGTGTTGGGGGTCGCCCTTGGTCTATGGCTTGGTTTCAATCCTCAGACGCACGGAAAAGTGATGCGCAGCTGGGATGATACAAAAGCGTTCTTTGCAAAACTCGAAACCAATGCTGCGGCCTCGATCAATCATTGGACGAACCAGGCCAATACTCAAGCGCAGACTGGTCAGAGGGCCGTCTCAAAAGTTACTGCCAGACCATTTACGGACGCGTGGCGGCAATTTGTTTCCGCCTGGACAACGTTCATGGTATCGCTGCAAAAGATCTGGCAGGAATTGGTATCCAACATAAACTGGAATAAGTCGTAACAAGATCAAAGACAGCCGCAAGGCTGTCTTTGATTATGCATAACATTCCTGTGACTCCGTCGTTATGCCAAGTGAAGACATCGAAGAAGCAAATGCTCGTAGATGTCAAATCCTGATCGGAGGTAGCACGAATGAACATGTTCGCCCAAATCATTTTGACGATCGCTTTGAGCCTCGCGGTGGCCGCGGGCTTCAATCCGGGTGTTCAAGCCAATGTTGAACAGGCGGTTCAAGGGGCTGAAAGGACCGTCACGCAAACTGCTGAGGCGGTAACTCAAGCGGTCTCGAACGCCAACGCACAGGCTGCGACGAATGGAACCGTTGGCGTTTCCACGAACGCGCAGAACTTCACTGCGCTTTCAGGCTCATTGAGCACGAATGGAAGTGTGAGCTTCAGCGGGTTGCTCAATGGTTTGTTGGGTCAATCGGGCAACCCTTCCGCTTCGATGGGCAGTGGATCCGGCAGCCGCTCCACCGGCGGCTCATTCTTGAATCTGAATTTGACTCACCAGTCAAACTCGGACCGGAATCTGGACTTGGGCCAGTAAGTTCCAGCCGCCTGCTCCATGAACCCAGAGACGACCTCAAGGCCGTCTCTAGGTTTTTCCAAATCGCTCGAGAAATTTTTCCCGCGTCGTCCAGAATTCGACATGCTGCATTTCGAGCATTTTTCTATGCCGCGCGCTGACCGGGTTGTAGGTCCACATCAGCCACCATGCGTAAAAATTCTCCCAAAACTCGCCGAAGGCACCGGCAGGGCGTCGATGCGGGAAAAGCATGAAGCCGAGATGTTGGAAAGAGGCGCGCCCGCCGTCCGCCGCATCCCGCGAGACAAATGTGGTTATTCCGCCGACGGCTTGAACATCGTCCAGGGACGGATGGCTTTGAAGGTGTTTTGCGACCAGCTTCATCGAATAAACGGTCAGGCGCTGAAGTGTCAACCCGTAGGAAAGGCCCGGTCCGTTGTCCGGAATGACCGGCATATGTTCGTTCCAAAAATGGATGGAGAGTGCTTTTGCGCCGGATCGGAGGATCTGATCCGGAAAAGCGATCTCGTGATCAACCCGAAGAATCTGAATCCTCAGGATGCATTGCGGATCTTCGGTGAAGGGCTCGACGCCTTCCACATGACTCAGCCAGTTGTCGAAGCGCTGAATGATGAGGCGCAGGTAATTCATTAACGTTGAATTAGCCAGATGCCCAGCACGATGGCCAGCGTGCCCAGCCATTGCCGCTCTGAGACCGGTTCCTTGAAGATCCAGCTGGCGGCCACCATCTGCACGCCGAGAACCGTCAGGCCGGTGGTGAGCGGAAAAGCCACGCTCAATGGCATGTATTTCAACATCCAGGTTAACGTAATGACCGTAACAAAACCGGCCAAATTGCCCACCACTTGCCAGATCAGGAGGCCGCGCCAGGTTGCGCTCAGGGCTGAGACGCGAAAGGCGGCGTTCGACAGAACATTGAAACCCAGATTGATGACGATCAGCCAGAAGACCAGCACGGAAGTGCTCTGGATTCTCGGGATGGAGATACCATTAAAGCGGTTGTTAAACATAGCCTGCCTCCTCGAACCATATGAACATAATTCATTATGACACAACCCTGAAAGGAGTTGCAAGGTTTGCTAAACTGCTGAAGCGCGCCTATAATTCCAGAGAATATGTCCACCAGCGATGAAATCAAAGCGCGCATCGATATCGTCGACCTCGTTTCCGAGGCAGGCGTCAAGCTGCGCCGTACCGGCAGGAACTACACCGGCTTTTGTCCGTTCCATGCCAACAAGCGCACGCCGGCTTTTGTCGTCTGGCCCGAAACCGGAACGTGGCGCTGCTTTGGCGAATGCAATGAGGGCGGCGACATCTTCAAGTTCGTGATGAAGAAGGATGGGATTGATTTCAAAGAGGCGCTTCAGAAGCTGGCCGACCGCGCCGGGGTGAAGATCGAATCCTACCAGCGGGAAACGCCAATCCAAAAGGAAGCCTACCAACATCTTCGCGATCTGTTGGAGGATGCAATTCCCTTTTATCGAAATCATCTCCTCAACAATAAAGACGTTCTGAACTATCTAAATTCGAAGCGCGGTTTGACGCAGGCGACCATCGAGATCTTCGCGCTGGGCTACGCGCCGCCGGGTTTCGACCACGCGCTGAAGCATCTTACCCAACGCGGCTATTCGGAACAGGATTTGCTGGAGGCGGGTCTGCTTTCCGAGAACGAAAACGGCAAACGGTTTGACCGCTTCCGCCATCGCATTATGATCCCGATTCGTGATGAACAGGGCCGGATGGCCGGGTTTGGCGCGCGCGTCGTTGATCCCGACGACGTCCCCAAATTTCTGAATTCGCCGGAAACGCCCATCTTCAGCAAGGGTCATTTGCTGTATGGCATGGATCGCGCCCGCAAGCCCATCCGCACGGCGGATCAAGCCGTGATTGTGGAAGGCTATCTGGATGTGATCGCCCTGCATCAGGCGGGCTATGAAAACGTGGTCTCGCCGATGGGCACGGCCCTGACCGAAGATCAACTGCGCTTGTTAAAGAGATTTACGCGGCGAATTGTCCTGGCGCTGGATCCGGATACCGCCGGGCAGAAAGCGGTCTTGCGCGGACTGGACGCGGCGCGTTCCGCCATGGATCATGAAGGCGAGTTCGGTTTCGATGCGCGTGGCTTGCTTCGTAATGAAGCGCGTCTGCAGGCCGATTTGCGGGTCGCTTCGATGCCAGACGGTCTGGATCCGGATGAGGTCGTGGCGCGCAACCGCGAGGAGTGGAAACAGCTTGTCGAAAATGCCAAGCCGGTTGTGACACACGTGATGGAAACTGTGGCCGCGGGCCGCGATCTGAAAGACCCCAAGGTCAAAAATCAAATCGCATTGCAGATCCTGCCATTGATCGAGGACCTGCCCAATGCCCCGGAACGCGATACATATCGCCAGCAGCTGGCGCGCCTGTTGAAGGTGGATGAACGCGCCTTGAGTAGCGCACAATCCCAGGCTCCGCGCCTTAGGCGCCCAAAGATCGCTAAGCAGCAAAACCTCCCGGAGTCGCCGAACGTTTCGCTGGCGATCTCCTCCAGTCAAAGAGTCGAAGAGTATCTTATCGCGGTCCTGTTTCGCAAACCCGAGTTGCTGTATCGGCTGGATCGGCTGCTGGAACAACATGGCCTGGCGCGCCTAGCGGCGGACGATTTTGAGTATACGGATTACCAGCTGTTGTTCGGCCTGATTCGCGCTGCGGTGGAACAGGATCAAACGGAACATCATGATTTCGTGATCGAGTCTTTGCCCGAAAGCTTGCGCGAACTTTCGCGCGAACTGCTGGCGCAAACCGAAAAGCTTGATCTGCTGGATGAAAAGATCTTGGAGGAATTATTGCGCGGCGTGAAGCGTGTACGCGCGGATGCCACCAATGATAAGATCATCCAATATAAATTCCTGCAGGAGGATGCGCAGGAACAGGGCGACCTGAAGACGGTTACTTTGTATCAAAGTGAAGTTTTGAAACTTGCCAGGTTGAAGCGTGTTATTGATGAGCTGGATCGTCAGATGTCCTTGAAGCGGTTGCAATGAGCGTTCAGGCATCGTTGGGTCGGATGAGAGGCTGATATGACGACGAAAAGGAAAGCCGGCAAAAAGAGGAAATCGCATCTGCCTTCGGCGGTGAAGGGGAGTGCCGCCTGGCAAGCATCGCATCCAGAGAATGTGGGGCCGGGTGAACCGCCGGAAGCGGCCGGCCTCGATGAGGAATTGGAGCTCGACAGCAACGCGCCGATCGAGGCGGAACACGATTTGGATCTGTTGGCCGAAGAGATTCTCGATGAAAAACGACCCGAGATGGCGGCGGAGTTGTCGGAAGATCCGGTTCGGCTTTATTTGAGAGAGATCGGCCAAATCAAATTGCTGAGTTCCGACGACGAATTCCGCGTTGCCACCATCATCGAAGCCACGCGCTTGGCGGGCATGTTCCGCCGTCACCCCCTTCGCAAAGGCATTTTGCCCGTCATGGGGATTTATCACAGCCTGCTCACCGAATTGCTTACCTCGTGGAAGCGATTCGGGCAGGATGCCAAGCGCTTTCAAATCGACCTTCCCGATCTGTGTTTGATCCTGTCCGAGGCCCAAGCGCTTCGGCGCGGGCCGGACACCAATACGCCGTCCTATGTGCGTTCCTTCCTTTCGAATGCCCAGTGGCGGCAGGATCCGGTTTGGGCGACCATGGTTCGGAAAGCGTACAGTGTCTTTCTTTGCTTTTACCTTTTACCAGCGGATTATGCAGACTGGCTGGCGCACCGCATCGAGCATTGCGAAAAACTGCCGGTCTTGCAGACCCTTTACCGGAATCTGCCCGCCGAGGCCATTCTGCTGCGTGAACTGGATTCCGCTCAAGCCCGCGCGCTGGAGGCGAATCACACCTTAATCCGTGCCAACCTGCGGCTGGTGGTCAGCGTGGCAAAGAAATATATTGGACGCGGCATCTCCCTGCTCGATTTGATCCAGGAGGGCAACATTGGTTTGATGCGCGCGGTCGGGAAGTTTGATCCGCGGCGCGGTTATAAGTTCAGCACGTATGCCACCTGGTGGATTCGCCAATCCATCAACCGCTCGATTGCCGAGCAGGCGCGCACCATTCGAATCCCTGTTCACTTATTTGAATCGATCGCGCGAATTTTGCGTGCGCAGCGAGACCTGACCCAGCAATTGGGCCATGAACCAACCTATGAGCAGATCGCCCTTGAAATCGGATACTTGTCCGCCGCGGATGTGCAGGCCATCCTGCGCGCCCACGCCGAGGAGAGGCCGCTCGAACCCGCGCTTCAGCTCCGTCTGGAATATGCCACGCGCAAAGTGGATCGCGTGCTGCGTTCTGCGGAAGAACCGGCCTCTTTGGAGGGACCGGTGGGCGATGAGGATTCAAGTCAACTGGGGGATTTCATCGTGGATGAGGATGCCCCTTCACCGATCGATTCGGCTGCGCGCCAGATGCTGCGGCAGCAGATTCAACGCGCCCTGCACGGCCTTCCGGATCGTGAGCGCGAGGTGCTGGAATTGCGTTTCGGTTTGACGGATGGCCGGGACCATACCCTCGAAGAGGTCAGCCGTTATTTCGACGTTACGCGCGAACGCATCCGCCAGATCGAAGCCAAGGCGCTGCGAAAGCTGCGGCATCCGGTCCACAGCAAGCCGCTGGAAGATTATCTGGGCTAAAAAGCAAGCGATGCTACTTCGACCATTTTCACCCTTTTTGTGAAAAGCGGTGCTTTATCTGGCTCCCTCAAATCACTTATGATATACTTCTTTGCCAGTGTGCCGGTTCGCACAGCCGGGCGCGCGCAGTGAGGATCTAATTTGAGGTGTCTATGTTGCTTCCGTACATTGCCATCGCCGTGATGATTGCAGTGGCGACCTTTATTGCGGTGGCCGCGATTGGTTTGGGGGAATTGTTCGGGCCGAAGAAGAAATCGAAAGTCAAGGATGAGCCCTACGAATCCGGGATGGCACCGATTGGTCCGGGCACGCGGCGCATGCCGGTTCGATTCTATTTGATCGCCGTCTTGTTCATTCTGTTCGATATTGAAGTCATCTTCTTCCTTCCCTGGGCGGTGGTCTTCCGCCGCATGGGTTTGTTTGGATTGATTGAGATGGCCGTGTTCATCCTTATTTTACTGATTGGTTACGTTTACGCATGGAAGAAAGGAGCCTTAGAATGGGAGTAGAGGAAAAACTCGGCAACATGGGCGTGGTTACGACCACGCTGGAGACCGCTGTCAATTGGGCGCGTACCAATGCCATGTGGCCGATGTTGTTTGGTTTGGCTTGTTGCGCAATCGAGATGATGTCGGCGCAGGCCTCGAGTTACGATATGAGCCGCTTCGGGATGGAATTGATGCGGCCAAGTCCGCGTCAATCGGATCTGATGATCGTGGCGGGACGCGTTTCCAAGAAGATGGGACCGGTATTGCGCCGCTTGTACGATCAGATGCCTGAACCGAAATGGGTGATCGCCATGGGCGATTGCGCTTCGTGCGGCGGCGTGTTCAATAACTATGCCATTTATCAGGGCGTGGACGAAGTGGTGCCAGTGGATGTTTACGTGGCGGGCTGTCCTCCGCGCCCGGAAGCGTTGATCCATGGCGTGGTGACGCTGTTCGAAAAAGTCAAGGGCGAGAAATTCAAGGATATGGCAGGTGCCTAATTTAAAAAGCCGTGAGGAGTGACGCCAAAGCGTCACTCCTCATGACGGGATATGGTCATGGACACGAGACTCGAAAAGATAGTCAAGGTACTGCAGGAAAAAGCCGGCGCGACGTATGAGGAATTTCGCGGCGAGGTTCATGTCGTCATCGACGCCGGTCAAATTGAGGATGCGTTGACCTTTTTGCGGGATGAACATCAATTCTCCTTGCTCTCGGCCATGACGGCCGTGGATTACTGGCCCCAGGAGAAGCCGCGTTTTCACGTGATCTATCAGCTGACCTCGTTAACCCAGAATCTGTCCATTCAGTTGAGAATGCCGGTCAATGGCGACCAGCTGAAAGTCCCGACGGCGACACGTGTGTTCGAGGTCGCGAATTGGCGCGAGCGCGAAATCATGGATATGTTTGGCATCGAATTCGAGGGCCATCCCGATCCGCGCAAGATTTTGATCCCTGATGATTTGGATGGCCATCCGCTTCGCAAGGATTTTCCACTGGGCTACGAAGAGCCGCAGTTCACGTTCAACTTCGCTGAGATTGACCTGCGCAAGCCGTATGCCAAGGAATGATGATGAGCGAATATCAATTACAAGAGATTCCGGTTGGTCCCTATAAACATTTAGTATCTGAACGCGCCCTAAGCGGCGAGACCATGATCTTGAATCTGGGTCCCCAGCACCCCTCGACGCATGGCGTTTTGCGTTTGGTGCTTGAGCTGGATGGCGAGGTCATTATCAGCTGCATCCCGGAGATCGGTTATCTGCACACCGGCGTTGAGAAGAACATGGAGGCCAAAACCTACCTCAAAGCGGAAGTGATGACCGACCGCCTGGATTACATGAACAACATGGGCAATAATCTGGCTTATGTCATGGCGGTCGAGAAACTGGTCGATCTGGATGTGCCGCCGCGCGCCCAAGCCTTGCGCGTGATCTTGACGGAACTTCAACGGATCGCCTCCCACCTGGTGTGGCTCGGCACCTCCGGGCTTGACCTGGCCGCGATGTCGGTCTTCCTCTATTGCTTCCGCGAACGCGAAATCATCCTCGATATTTTCGAAATGGTTTCCGGTCAGCGCATGATGGTGACCTATTTCCGTCCCGGCGGCGTGTGGCGCGATGTGCCGGTTGAATTCGAAGCCGCGGTGCGAGACTTCATCAAGATCTTCCCAAAGCGCATTGATGAATACGAAGCTTTGCTCACGAAGAATCCGCTCTGGCTCGACCGAATGGTCGGCATCGGAAAACTGGACGCGGCCACTGCGCTTCAGCACGGCGTGACCGGACCGATGTTACGCGCCTCCGGCGTCTCATGGGATCTGCGTAAAGCCCGCCCTTATATGGGCTACGAACAATACGATTTCAATATACCCACCGATGCCAAAGGCGATACCTATGCACGTTATCTCGTGCGGGTACAAGAGTTGCGTGAATCGTTGAAGATCGTTGAGCAGGCCCTGAATAAATTGCCGATGGGACCCGTTCGCAGTGACAATCGTAAGTTTGTCACGCCGCCGCGCTCGGAGATTGGCACGAGCATGGAAGCGTTGATCCACCACTTCAAGCTGTGGACGGAAGGCTTCCCTGCGCCCAAGGCGTCCATCTACAGCGCCGTGGAAAGTCCGCGCGGCGAACTCGGCGTTTATCTCGAAGGAGACGGCGGTCCAAAGCCATATCGCGTTCATTGGCGCACGCCATCCTTCGATAATCTTTCCGTGGTACCTAAAATCGTTAAGGGACATCTCGTGGCGGATCTGATCGCCATTCTTGCCTCAATTGACATCGTTCTCGGAGACATTGACCGATGAGTCTTGCAGAAAAATATCCAAAGGAAGTCAAACAAATATTGGCGAAGTATCCACCGGAACACAAGCGTTCGGCGGTGATGCCGTTGTTGTATCTCGCCCAAAGCCAAGAAGGTTACATCACCAAGGAAGCCATGCAAGATATCGCCAGTACACTGGAGATCAGCATCACGGATGTCGGCACCATTGTCGGATTCTATACGCTCTTTCATGATAAGAAAGAAGGCAAATATCGGATGCAGGTTTGCACCGATCTGCCGTGTGCGCTGCGCGGTGCCGACCAATTCGTGGAGTCGTTGTGCGCCAACCTCGGGATCCGGGTCGGAGAGACCACGTCGGACGGTTTGCTGACCCTCGAAGCGGTGACCTGTCTTGCGGCTTGTGATCGGGCTCCCATGCTCCAAATTCAAAGCAAGGACGGCTTGAAGTATTACGAAGACATGACCGCGGACAAAACCATGGAACTTATTGATACTCTTAAGAAATCCGGCGCGGAGGTGAAGTGATGTCTTACGTTGTCCTTCGCCATCGCGACATCCCCGATATCCATACGCTGGATGTCTATAAAAAGAACGGCGGATTCGAGGCCTTCCAAAGGGCCGTAACGAAGATGAAGCCGAATGAGGTGACCGGCATGGTCAAAGCCTCCGGTCTGCGCGGACGCGGCGGCGCGGGATTCCCGACCGGATCAAAGTGGGCGTTCATCACGGATAAGAGTTCATGGCCGCGTTATGTGGTTGCCAACGCCGATGAGTCCGAGCCCGGCACGTTTAAAGACCGTGAGATCATGGAGAGCAACCCGTTCCAATTTTTGGAAGGCGTGGCAATCGCCTCCTACGCGGTCGGCGCAAACGCCGCCTATGTCTATCTGCGCGGCGAGTTCTGGCAGGCTGCCAAATTCCTTGATGAAAAAATCGCGGAGATGGGAAAAGCGGGCTATCTCGGCGATAAGCTTTTCGGCACGGCTTACTCGCTTCACATCCACACCCACCTCGGCGCGGGTGCCTATATCTGCGGCGAAGAGACGGCCATGCTTGAATCCATCGAGGGGAAGCGCGGGATGCCGCGCATCCGCCCGCCGTTCCCGGCCGTGTACGGTTTATATGGCAAGCCGACGGTAGTAAACAATGTCGAGACCTTAACCAATCTTCCGATGATCCTTGCCCAGGGCCCGGAGTGGTATAAGTCCTTGGGCACGTCCGACAGTGCGGGGGTCAAAATCTTTTCGCTCTCGGGTCGTGTCCGCAAACCCGGCAATTATGAATTGCCGTTTGGAACCACGTTCCGGCAATTGATTTACGAACACGGCGGCGGCGTCCAAGATGGACGGCCGGTCAAAGCCATCATGCCGGCGGGAGCATCCTCGTCCTTTATCGTTGCGAATGAAAAGGTGCTCGACACACCCATGGACTACGCCAGCGTCCGCGCGCTCGGCGCGGACCTCGGTTCGGCCTCCGTGATCGTAATTGACGATACCGTTTCCACGGAATGGATCATCAACAAAACCATTCATTTCTTCAAGCACGAATCCTGCGGCAAATGCACACCGTGCCGCGAAGGCACCTATTGGATGATGCATTTGATCGAAGACCTTCGCGACGGAAAACATTCGCCGTCCAATGTGGACTTGCTCCTCACGGTCGCCAAGCAGATGCAAAATAAATGTCTTTGCCCGCTTGGAGAATTTTCCACGATGGCAGTCGTCACCGGCATCGAGAGATTTCCGCAGGATTTTAGCAAATGATGTTTCCCTCACCTCGATTCACTCTCCCTTAAGGAGCGGCAGGTATGGTGAGGATTCGGAGACTTATGGCGAAACAAGTGACACTCACGATTGATGGAAAACAAATAACGGTAGACGAGGGAACCTTGGTAGTGGATGCCGCCAAGCTGGCGGGAATTGACATCCCTGTCTTTTGCTACCACCCCAAGATGGAACCGGTTGGCATGTGCCGTCAGTGCCTGGTCGAGCTTGGCCGTCCCATGCTGGACCGCGCCACAGGCAAACCCGTTCTCGATGAAAAAGGGGAACCTAAAATCCAATTCGCCCCCAAACTCGAGACGGCCTGCACCAATCCGGTTTCGGATGGCCTGGTGGTTCTCACTCAATCTGAAAAAGCCAACGCGGGGCAGAAGGCCAATCTGGAATTTCTATTAACCTCCCATCCTCTCGATTGCCCGATCTGCGATAAGGGCGGCGAGTGCCCGCTTCAGAACCTGACGCTGGCTCACGGTCCGGGCAAGAGCCGCTTCATTTATGATGAGAAAATGCATCTTGCCAAGGATTTCCCACTTGGCGAATTGATCGTTCTCGACCAGGAGCGCTGCATTCAGTGTGCGCGTTGCATCCGTTTTCAGGATGAGATCGCCGGCGACGCCGTGCTGGGCTTTGTTGAACGCGGCCGTTCGATGCAGATCGCTTCGCTCTCGGATCCGGGATTTGATTCCGTCTTCTCCGGCAACACCACCGACATCTGCCCGGTCGGCGCGCTGACCACCGTTGACTTCCGCTTCGGCGCCCGGCCGTGGGAGCTGGATGCCTCGGCCTCGATCTGCTCGCAATGCCCGGTGGGTTGCAATATCACATACAACACGCGGCGGGAAGCGATGACCGCGGGCAAGATCGTCATCAAGCGCGTGATGCCGCGGCAGAATGAAGAAGTCAACGAGATCTGGCTGTGTGATAAAGGCCGCTTCGCGTTTCATTATACGGAAAGCAAAGATCGTTTGAACAAGCCCTTGATTCGCAAGCGCGGCAGGTTGACGCGGTCCTCCTGGGAGGCCGCCACCAAAGCGGCGGGTGAAGCGTTTACAAAGGCAAAGAAGAATTTGGTGGTGCTGGCTTCCGGCCGCTTATCGAACGAAGATCTGTTCAACTTGAAGGCACTGGCCGATCAAGTGGGTGGCAAGGCTGTGCTGTATTCCAGCATGGGCGGCGGCCATCTGACTTCGCTGGTCGGCGTGAGTCAGGGGACCAACCTCGGTGGGATGGGCAAAGGCTCCACCATCGTGGTCATGGCTTCTGATCTGTATGAAGAGGCGCCCATCTGGTACCTGCGGGTCAAGCAGGCTGCCGGGCGCGGCGCGACCTTGATCGTTGCCAACCCGCGCGCAACCAAGCTGGATCGCTTCGCCTCCTTTGTGGTCCGTTATTCATACGGCGACGAAGTCAAGACGATCCAAGATTTGACCAGGAAAGGCAAGCTCGGCAATGCCTTCGTCAGGGCCGAAAACGCGGTCATCCTGTTTGGCAGTGAGGGACTTGGGCTGGAAGGCTCAACATCCTTAGCCACGGCCTGTGCGCGCGCTTTGAATGACACGAAACATGTCGGCAGGCCGAACAACGGACTGATCGGTGTGTGGCAGAGGGCCAACGATCAGGGCGCCTGGGAAGTGGGATTCCGCCCCGAAGAGAATCTCCAATCCATCTTTGATAAGGCCCAGGCGGTCTACATTGCGGGCGCGGATCCGTTCGGCGACGGAATGCTCAAGTTCAAGAACGCAAGGCGCAAGCCCTTTATGGTCGTTCAGGAATTATTTGAAACCGAAACCGCAAAAGTTGCGGATGTGGTTCTGCCCGCGCAGGCTTATACCGAACGCGAAGGAACCTTCACTTCCGGCGAGCGCCGCGTACAAAGGTTCTATCCGGCGGTTCCCGCGCTGGATGGAACGAAGGCGGACTTTGCGATTACGTCTCAAGTGGCCAAGCAGATGGGCGTGATCCTCGAAGGCACCTCCGCCTCCGTGGTGTTTGAAATTATGGCTGAAGATCAGCCTTCGTTTGCCGATTTGAACTATGCCAGATTATCGGAGGTCAAACCCCAGTGGCCGATTGTCGGGCAAGGCGATGTGTATTACGGCGGCACGACCTACAAGAACAAAGACGGGCTGGGCTTGCAATTGTCGAACGCCGCGCAACGCGCAGAGAAGTTCAGCCTGCCGCGTGTCCAAAAAGCTCCGGCGCTCCGGCCAAGGGAAAAGAAATTGCTGGCCGTGCCGATCACCAAATTATATGATCGCGGCCTGACGGTATCCATGGCAGGGTTATTGGATCAGCGAATCGGTGAAGCTTATATTGCGTTGCCTCCGTCCGCGGCCGAACGATTCAAGGTGGAGGACGGCGGGCGTGCCAGACTGAGTCTGGACGGCGTGAGCGAAGACGTGCCGGTCAAGATTGACGATACGATTTCGGCGGGCGTGGTGCTGGTGCCGCGCTCGATGGGGCTGCCCATCCATAAGCCGGTCGAGGCGAGCGTGAAAGCCATCAAGAAGGCGGCAGGGAGGTAACGATGGAATTGTGGATTGAATGGATCATCAAAGCGTTCATCATGCTGTTCGCCATCCTGACGGGCTTTGCCTACCTGACTTTATATGAACGGCGCGCCTTGGCACGCATCCAGACCCGCATTGGTCCGAACCGCGCCGGACCGCAGGGCGTGTTTCAACCGGTCGCGGACGCGGTGAAGCTGATCTTCAAAGAGGAATTCACTCCTGCCCGCGCGGACAAGGTGCTGTTCGTCCTGGCGCCGATCATGACCGTCGTGCCGGCGATGATCATCGCGGCGGTCATTCCGGTCGGAACGCAGTTCACGCTTCCCTTTGTGGATCATCCGATCACGCTGTACGTGGCGGACATCAATGTCGGCGTGCTCTATATCACGGCGATTGCCTCCATCGCAGTATACGGGATCGTGTTGGCGGGCTGGTCATCGAACAACAAATATGCCCTGCTCGGCGGCATGCGCTCCTCGGCGCAGATGATCTCGTATGAACTGGCGCTCGGACTTTGCTTCGTCATTGCGATCTTGCTCGGCAATTCGATGAGCCTGCTGGACATCGTCAACGCGCAGCGGAACCTATGGTTCGTGGTTCTTCAGCCGGTCGGCGCGGCGATCTTTTTGGTCACCGCGCTGGCTGAAGTCAATCGGGCGCCGTTCGACATGCCCGAGGCGGAACAGGAATTGACGGCGGGTTATCATGCGGAATATTCCGGCATGAAATTCGCGTTGTTCTTCATGGCGGAATACGAAAAGATGATCGTTGTCAGCATGATCGCGGCCACGCTGTACTTCGGCGGTTTCCGCGAGTTCTGGTTCCTGCAGGGCACGGTCTTCAGCGTGGATCATTTCTGGTGGCTGGGGCCCATCTATCTATTGATCAAAGTAATCCTGCTGTTGTTCGTCATGATCTGGGCGCGGGCGACCCTGCCCCGCATCCGGTATGACCGGTTAATGGCTCTCGGCTGGAAAGTGTTGTTGCCGCTCTCCGTGGTGATCGCGTTCCTCACGGCGACAGGAATTATCTTGGCTCAACAATTCGGCGAGGCTTACAAGTGGTTCATTCCGATTTCATCCATCATCGCCGGGTTGATTACGGCTTTACTTGTGAATGTTTCTTTGAGAAGGAAGGTGGCTCGTGCTTAGAGAATTAACGCGTGGACTCGCCACCACGTTCAAATCCATGTTTGAGCGGCCGGTGACGATTCAATACCCGGAGGAGAAGCGGCCCGTGCGCCCGCGCTTTCGTGGACGCCACGTCCTGAAGCGCTACGAGAACGGACTTGAGAAATGCATCGGCTGCGCCTTGTGCGCCGCAGCCTGTCCGGCGGATGCCATCTTTGTGGAAGCCTCCGAGAATACCGACGAGAAACGTTTTTCACCCGGCGAACGTTACGCCTCCACGTATGAGATCAACATGCTGCGCTGTATTTATTGCGGCTTCTGCGAAGATGCCTGTCCAACCGAAGCCATCGTACTCGGCGATAATTATGAGTTGAGCTTCACGGATCGCCGCCAGGCCATCTATGACAAGGACATGCTGCTGGAACCGTCCCCGGCGGGTCAAGCGACCACGCCGCAGAAAACGACGCCCGGTGAATTTACCCGTTCGGTGCCGGATATGCAGGACCCGCAGGATTGATCATGACCGTTGAATTGATCACTTTTATTATTCTTGCGATCATCGCCATTGCTGCGGCACTGGGGATGCTGCTCAGCCGCAGTGCCGTTTATTCGGCGTTGTTCCTTGTATTGAATTTTGCGGCGGTGGCAGTATTCTATATCCTTTTGAATGCGCCGTTCATCGCCCTGGTACAGGTCAGTGTGTATGCCGGTGCCATCATGGTTCTGTTCCTGTTCGTCATCATGCTGTTGGGGACGGAAACGCTGCCGGCCTCGAAGGTTTTGCCGTGGCAAAGACCGCTGGCGATCTTTCTGGCCGTTATCCTTTTTGGCGAGTCAGTCTATTTGCTCTTCGTGCGCACGGTCGCATCGGGCAACGTGCCTGAGCCGGTCCAGGATTTTGGAACTCCGCAGGCCGTGGGGCAGGCATTGTTCTCTTCCTACATGCTGCCGTTTGAGATTACCTCCGTGCTGTTGTTGATTGCCATGGTCGGCGCAATTGTCTTGACCATCAGGGAGAAAGGAGAGCGAAAGCAATAAAACCCAAAACGCAATGCACCCGGCACGTTTTGCGCCTTGCGTCTTGACAAGTTTTCATCTTCGCACAAAGGCTTATGATACCTGTCACTTATTACGTTGCTCTTTCCGCTATTCTCTTTACGATCGGCGCGCTCGGGGTGCTGGTCCGCCGCAACCCGCTGGTGATCTTCATGTCCATTGAGTTGATGCTGAACGCGGCGAACCTGGCATTTGTCGTTTTTACGCGCCTCTACAATGTGGTCGCGGGTCAGATTTTCGTCTTCTTTGTGATGACGGTCGCGGCGGCGGAAGTGGCGGTCGGTCTGGCCCTGATCGTGACCATCTTTCGCACCAAGCACAGCATCGACATTGACGCCATGAACAGCCTCAAGGGATAAGCCATGACGTTTTTCTATCTCGCCCCCTGGATCGTCTTCTTTCCCGTCATCGGATTATTCATCAATCTTGCCTTCGGCAGCCGTTTCAGTGAAAAAGCCATTGGCACGATTGCCAGCGCCGCTTCGGGACTGGCGTTTGCCGCCTCGCTCTTGCTGACCTATTCATTGACTCAGCATCCGGAGGCAGTCCGCTGGACGCTTGGCGAATGGATTCATATCGGCACCTTGCAGCTCGATTGGACCTTCCGCGTCGATACTTTGTCCACGACGATGATGCTGGTGGTCTCCGGCGTTGGCACGCTGATTCATATTTATGCCATCGGATACATGCACGAGGACGTGCGCTTCAAATCGGACACCAAGCGCTTCGGCCGTTTCTTTGTGTATCTCAACCTCTTCATCGCGGCGATGATGATCCTGGTCGGCGGCGACTCGTACCTGATGCTCTTCGTCGGTTGGGAAGGCGTGGGACTTTGTTCGTTCCTGCTGATCGGCTTCTGGTATGAACTGGATACGCTCGGTCGGCCTTCCTGGGCGAACTCCGACGCTGCCAAGAAGGCCATGATCGCCAACCGCATCGGCGACTTCGGTTTCTTGATCGCCTCGTTCCTGATCTTCTGGGCGTTCCACAGCCTTCAGTTCGATCAAGTCTTTCAACAAGCGCCCGCCATCGCCGCCAGCAATCCGGGTTTGATCACGGCCATCACGCTTTTCCTGCTTTTGGGCGTGACCGGCAAGTCGGCGCAGATTCCGCTCTTCGTGTGGCTGCCCGATGCGATGGCAGGCCCCACGCCGGTCTCGGCCCTGATCCATGCCGCCACGATGGTGACGGCGGGCGTCTATCTGGTCACGCGCTCTGCGGCGCTGTATGTGACCGTTCCCGCCGCGCAGTTCATCGTGGCATTGGTCGGGGCGGTGACGGCACTCTTTGCCGCAACGATCGCCGTGGGACAATACGATATCAAAAAAGTGCTGGCCTATTCGACAATTAGTCAGCTTGGATTCATGGTGGCGGGTGTGGGCATGGGGGCGTTCGCGGCGGGTATGTTCCATCTCGTGACCCATGCCTTCTTCAAGGCGTTGTTGTTCCTGTCGGCGGGTTCCGTCATCCTGGGCATGGAACGCGGACATCATCATCTTTCCCACCATGAAGGACGCACCGCCCGTGCCGGGACGCCGGTGCGAGACGGCAAAGGTCACCCAGAAAAACATGCGGAGGAAGTTTTCGATCCCAACGACATGCGCAACATGGGCGGACTTCGCAGGACGATGCCGGTCACGTTTTGGCTCTATCTGATTGGCACACTGGCATTGGCGGGCATTTTCCCGTTTGCCGGTTTCTGGTCGAAGGATGAAATTCTGGCGAATGCCGCGGCCCAGGGCTTCACATCCATTTACTGGCTGCTGGCGGTCGCCGCCTTCTTCACGGCATTTTATATGGGACGGCAGATTTGGATGGTGTTCTTCGGCCAAGCGCGTCATCCAGCCGCGGCGCACGCCGAAGAAAGCCCGAAGGTGATTACCATCCCGTTGATGGTGCTGGCCGCTTTATCGGTCGTGGGTGGCGCCCTGAATCTTCCGAACGTTGAAACGCTATCTCATTGGCTCGCAGGTACGGTCGAGTTCATCAAGCCGATCGAGTTCCAAATGAACGTGGCATTGATCTCAACCGCTTTGGCACTGCTGGCCATCCTGATCTCATGGCTCCTGTACGGACGCGAGCCGCTCAAGGCCGGTGAGGTTGATCCGCTTAAGAAAATGCTCGGACCGATTTTCACGGGCATGGAACGCAAATGGTTCGTCGATGAAATTTACCGGGCTGTTTTTCTGGACCGCTATGTGGACGTTGCACGTTTTACCGCGGATGTGATCGACGGAAAGTTCTGGCACGATTGGTTCCATGAGAAGGTCATCGCCGGAACCTACAACTGGTTAAGTCACATCGCGCTCAATCAATATGCCGATCAACGCGGCATTGACGCCTTCTTCAACGGTCTCGGGGAATGGACCAAGGATCTTGCCTCGAGCCTGCGCCGCTTCCAAAATGGATTCGTGCGGAGTTACGCGCTGTTGGTGCTGATCGGCGTTGTGGCAATTTTGGGTTATCTGATTTTCAAATAATATGTAGGATGAGGTTCACATGGATTTTATTCTCCAACCCCTCACGCTCCTGACCTTTTTCCCGCTTCTGGGCGTGCTTGCTTTGTTGTTCGTTCCCAGCGACAGAAAAAATGTTTTGCGCTGGATCGCACTGGCCACCACCTTGATTGCGTTCGGCATTTCGATCTGGGTGCTGACACTGTTCAACGCCTCCAATCCGGACCTGCAGCTGGTCATCGACAAGCCTTGGATCATCGTGGCTGGATGGAACATCGACTATCACCTCGGTATCGATGGCCTCAGCATCCTGCTGGTTTTGCTGACCACCTTCCTCACGCCCATCTCCATCCTTTCCACGTGGACGGCGGTCGAGGAGCGTGTCAAGGATTTCATGTTGTTCTTCCTGCTCCTGGAAGTGGGCATGGTGGGGGTGTTCCTCGCCCAGGATCTGTTCCTGTTCTACATCTTCTGGGAATTCACGCTCGTGCCCATGTATTTCCTGATCGGCATCTGGGGTGGACCGCGCCGCATCTATGCGGCCATCAAATTCTTTTTATATACCATGGCGGGCTCGGTCTTGATGCTGCTGGCAATTCTATGGCTGGGCGTTTATCAAGGCACGTTCTCCGTTCCCGATCTGATCACCAAAGGCGGCATTGACCCGCACACCCAGTTGTGGCTGTTCATTGCTTTCGCCGCGGCGTTCGCCATCAAGGTCCCCATGTGGCCGCTTCATTCGTGGCTGCCCGATGCCCACGTCGAAGCTCCGACGGCGGGCTCGGTGATTCTGGCGGGTGTTCTGTTGAAGATGGGAACCTACGGTTTCCTGCGCTTCAATCTGACCCTGTTTCCTCAGGCCGCGATCCAGGCCGCACCGGTCATTGCGGTTTTGGCCGTGATCGGCATCATCTACGGCGCGGCGGTTTCGTACGCGCAAGCCGATATCAAGAAGCTGGTCGCGTATTCGTCGGTCAGCCACCTGGGGTTTGTGATGCTCGGCCTTTTCGCCTTGAATCCTCAAGGCATCTCCGGCGCCATATTGCAAATGGTGAATCATGGCCTCAGCACGGGGGCGCTGTTCCTGCTGGTGGGCGTGATCTACGAGCAGACCCATACGCGTGAGTTCAAAGTCTACGGCGGCTTGTGGAAGATCACGCCGATCTATGGCGCGTTCTTCCTCATCGTGGCGCTTTCTTCCATGGGCCTGCCCGGCTTGAACGGTTTTGTCGGTGAGTTCACGATTTTGCTCGGCGCCTTCGGCTCGACGGTGCTGCATTCGCACTGGTATGCGGGACTGGCGGCGCTGGGCGTCATCATGGCGGCGGTGTATATCCTTTACACATTCCAGAAGATATTCATGGGCCCGGAAGGTTCGATCGTGGAAGAAGTCAAGAAGCACGGACACGCCCTCCACGATTTGAACTGGCGCGAGATCGTTACGGTTGTTCCTTTGCTGATCTTCATCTTCTGGATCGGACTGTACCCCGCGCCCTTCTTTCATTTGATGGCTCCTGCCGTGGATAAACTGGTGGCCGGACTGCAGACGGCTGCGCTGGCAATGAGATGACATGCCTCCTCTCAATTTTTCTCTAATCCTTCCGCTTCTTACGCTGACCATTTGGGCCTGCGTGCTCTTGCTGCTGGATCTATTCATCAAACCCAAATGGATCACGGCATTGCTGGCGGCTCTGGGCCTGGCCGTTTCGCTCGGATTGACGATTTCGCAGATTGGCACGAGCGGGGCCGGCTTCAACAACATGGTGGTGCTGGATGGTTTTTCCATCTTTGTGGATGCGCTGTTGCTCGTGGCAGGTCTGTTCAGCGTGGCCCTGGCGTATGGATATATCAAGCGGACAGGCATCGAGCGCGGCGAATATTACACGCTCCTGCTGTTCAGCATTGCGGGCATGATGCTCATGGCGCAGGCCACCGACCTGATTATTGTGTTTCTCGCGCTGGAGATGCTTTCGATCCCGCTGTATGTTCTTTCCGCATTTGCGCGCCCCCGACTTGAATCAGAGGAGGCAGGCCTCAAATACTTCCTGCTGGGTGCCTTCTCCGCCGGTTTCGTGGTTTATGGAATTGCTTTGGTCTTTGGCGCGACGGGCACGACTTCATTGATTGCGATCGTAAACGCGGCATCTTCCGGGGCCACGAACGTGCTCCTGTTGACGATCGGCTCAGCCCTCATCCTGGTCGGGCTCGGCTTCAAGGTGGCGGCGGTCCCGTTCCACATGTGGACGCCTGATGTGTATCAGGGCGCGCCTTCCGCGGTGACGGCGTTCATGGCGGCCGGTGCCAAGATCGCGGGCTTCGCTGCATTGCTGCGAGTCTTTGCATTGGCATTTCCATCCCTGGCCTCGAATATCGCTCCGATCATTGCCGTGCTGGCCGCCTTGACGATGATCGTTGGCAATGTGATCGCCATTGCACAAACGAACATCAAGCGGCTGCTGGCGTATTCCTCCATTGCACATGCCGGTTATATCCTGATGGCGTTCGTGCCTTACGGACAATCGAAGGTGGTGTCCACTTCCGTCGCCGCGGGACTCTTCTATCTCGTTTCGTATGTGCTGACGAACTTCGGCGCCTGGGCGGTGGTGATCGCCTTGGAGAAATCGGAGGGGAAGGGACTCGAGATTGCGGATTATGGCGGCCTGGGGCGCAAGTATCCTGCTTTGGCGGCGGCGATGACCGTCTTCATGTTCTCGCTGACGGGCATCCCGCCGACCTTAGGCTTTGTCGGTAAGTTCTACCTGTTCCGTGCCGCCATTGCCGGGCAGTATTATCTGCTGGCCGTGATCGGTGTGCTGACCTCGCTCATCTCCGCCTACTACTATTTGCGTGTGGTGGTGACGATGTATATGCGCGAAGGTGATCCGGAGGCTGTCAGCGAGCCGTGGCTTAATATCACGTGGGGATTATCGGCGCTGGCGACTGTGCTCGTCAGCCTCGTGCCGCAATATCTATTTGCCTGGGCGGGCGCGGCGATACTGAAGCTGTTCTAAAGCTTTTCTGAAAAGAGATTCTTTGGGCGGCAGGCACTGACCTGCCGCCTTCTGTTCCCTTAAATAGAGTGGATGAGTTCTTAGCTCGTCCGGGCGACCAGATCCCTGTGGTACAATCGCCCTTTTCCAAATCCTGGATCGAGACCCAGAGATAAAAAGACGGCACTATGCTCATCATCGTAATCCTGCTGGCGTTGATCTATGCATTTTTGAATGGATACCGCGACACATCCAGTGTTTTAGCGGGAGTAGTTGCTTCACGAGCGATGCGCCCGCGTTGGGCCCTTTATTTGGTCGCCATAGCTGACTTTATCGCTCCTTTTCTTTTCGGCTCAGCTGTAGCGCGTTCCATTGCGGTTGGCCTGGTAAACACCTCGGCCATTTCGCTTCGTACCATCGTGTTCGCGATGATGGCAACACTTGGATGGAATATCATTGCATGGTTTCGCGGAATTCCATCCTCTTCCACGCACGCTTTAATCGGGGGATTGCTGGGCGCGATCCTGATCACTGCCGGCCCACATGCAATTTTGATCAATGGTTTGCTGATTGTCATCCTGCCGCTTGTGATCGGCCCGCTGATGGGATTGGTTTTGGGCGCGTTGACCATGACACTTCTTCAATATGCGTTTCGGAATGCCACTCCCAAGGTCAATGTGTTGTTCAAACGACTTCAGGTCGTCACCATGCTTGTGCTGGCCATGTCGAATAGCTCGAATGACTCCTACAAGTCAATGGGCGTTATCGCTTTGGGGCTGGTCCTCTCGGGGCATTTATCTTCCTTTGCCATACCGACGTGGGTTTTGATGCTTTGTGCAGCTACTCTTGCCCTGGGCTCTTCTTTCGGTGATTGGCGACAAATTCGAAATCTGGGCGGAAGGATCTATCGCATCCGGCCGTGGAACGCCCTGGCTTCCCAGGCCGCGTCCTCGGTGCTGCTCGTGATCGCTTCCATTTTCGGAATGCCGGTCAGTACGCCTCATATCATCAGCACGGCCGTGATGGGAGCAGGCGCGGCCGAACGCGTCAACAAAGTGCGCTGGCACGTGGCCGGTGAAATGGCTTGGGCTTGGGCACTGACCATTCCAGCCACGATGGTTATCTCCTCTTTGCTCTGTTTGGCAATGACTTTCATCATAAAGTAGGACATTGAGAATCGCGTGCTCGACGATCTTGACCGGCACATTGGGATCTCCCATCCGGTTGTGTTCGGGGGGCCTCTTCGGCGGGGCCTGACCACCGTAAATGCTTGGCTTGGCGGTCTGGCTGTGAGGTTCGTTCGCCATGGCAGTGGTATTCCCAGAAATCGAACTCGTAATCCCTCCCAGATTGGGACCAAAATAGCTGGCGAGCCGTGCGGCCACGACGGCGAGAAAACCGACCAGCGCGCACGCGACGCCGATGTCCGGCACGGTCCTTTTCGATGGGCGATTTCTTCACGTCCGGCGGACGATTTTGAGCTTTCACGGCCCTGCTGCTCCGGCAAAACTTTAGCTCGAGCCGGGCCTTTACTCCATTTTGATAGGAACCGCCTGATGAATGGATCCAGGGTGAAAACTTCCCTGTCATGAAGATCGTGGGCGGGCGTTCCCTTCACCTCTCTGTTGGAACTCGATGGTTGAAAAGATCGTTCTTGATCAACCGGTATATACGGAAGAAAGTGCTCACCGCGATAACGATCAACGCCACAAGAAAGGCGAGACGAAAACATGCCATCCCAACCAGCTGAAGGCCCTGCGGTGTATTCGTAAATTGAAATGGTTCAACGATCGTACCTCCGCTGCCCATTTGGTTGGACCAGGCCATCTGGCCGTGAAACAGCAAGTCGAGCAGAACCAGAGCAAAAATGTCCGTGCCAATCTTTGCGATGCGGGTGGACATTTCCCAGTGTCCGCGCCAGAGCAGGACGATACTCAGCAAGAGGCCCAGCACCACAGAAACCGCGATCCAAGGATAATACGTATCCAAGACAGGATCGGTGAGCAGATTCACGCCATACTTCGCTGTGAAACCGCCGCTGGCCCCGAAGGGGACCAGGCAGGCCAGGAATATTGTCCCGACGGCGATGCTGAAAATCTGTTCGCTCCGGTGGAGGGGTTTCTCTTTATACAGGGGCGGCAAATGACGCGGGTCGAAATCCTCCTTTTTAAGATCCGGATGCACGTTGAACCATTGCATGATGGCAAACACCAAAACAACAGATCCAAGCGCGGCAGGGATGCTATTCAGAATTTGCAGAAGTGTCAAGAAATCAGGCCGATGGGAAACGGTCAATGAAACGATGGCGGCGATCAATTGTCCGCTGACCGTGGCCGCCAGGACGATTCCAACGATAAGTTGGAATAAGGGAAACAATTCCGGACCGATCAGATATTGTCCTTCGGGGTAGTAGGAGGCGGCTACCTCTCTGGGCGCGCCCATTTCCCTGAGGATCGGAAGAACCGCTTCTTCGCTGGGTTGTCGGTCGGTGTGCGCTTCCAGCGAGTCGTTGAGGGACGAGCGCAATTCCGAAAGGATGTCCGCTCTCTTGTTGGCGGGCAGATGCCGGCCGACTTCCTGCAAGTATCGTTCGATGAGTTCCATCTGTATCTCCTTACTTTACTTCTGCAAGCAACCGTTCCATGCACTTCGCCAGGGAATGCCACTCCGTGACCAGGTCCTTCAGGACCGTCTTTCCGGTCTTGTTGATCACGTAATAGCGTCGCGGACGCGAGCCTTCCACATTCCACTTGCTGTCGAGCAGCCCTTGGGCCTCGAGCCTGCGGAGCAGGGGGTACAAGGTGCCCTGGTCGATTTCAAGACCGTTCTCTTCAAGCTGGCGGATCAGGGCGTACCCATACTTTTCAACTTCCAATTGGCTGAGGGCTGCCAGGATCAATGCGCCTCGCCGGAGTTCCTGTACGACGTTCTCTACGGTGGGGGAAGGTTGCATGCTTTTTACCATGCGCCAGATTATACTATGTAATATATAGTATTGTCAATAACACAGTATAGAGGAGGCAACTCCTCCCGGGGAGGGGGACAGGAACCAGCTACTGGCGGAAACGCCGTGCGAAACCGGGGCAGGGGATGAGCGCAGTGTGAACCGGAGGGGAGAAAGGCTTCGTAGGTGCAAACGCCCCGTATCTGACATGGCTTGAGGGAAAACCTTGGGTATTTTCCGAGGACGGAGAACTCGCAACCTCCCCCAGCATCCCGTGGGTCGCTAATTCTTAATCACCCCTGCCCTGGCCCGTCTCCACGGCCCATTCCCTGCATGGCCGCGCGACGAGCAGGTGGGCGAAAGCCTGAAATGGCCGACAAACAAAGATCAGGGGCCCGGCGTATATTTCTTTTCCCACTCCGCGATGGCGCTGCGGAGCATGGCTTGTACCTGCGGGTCGGGCACATCGCCCACGCCGTTGTATTTGTCCGGGCCCACCATCACCACCACGCTGCCCTCCGGGGATTCCAGCAATCGAATGGCGCGGTTGGCCAGCGCGGAATTCGCGAGATTCGCCTGCAGGATTTCATCGATCTGTGCCACCATGCTGAGCGGACCGGTCTGTGCTTCCTCTTTTTTCTTCGACGTTGGCACGGGTGCGGTCGTGGTCGGAGTGGCGGCCGGCCGCGAAATGGGAACAACCACCGGCGCGGCTGGAGTCGGTTGAGATGCAACGGGCTTGGAGGCGCTCGCGTCGATCCACGGGCGCATCGTCACCATCAAGTCAATCAATCGTTTGCGTTGTTCGGGCGCGAGCCGGTTCGCATCCGTGCTCTGACCATCCAGGTCGAGCCGCAGTTGATTGTGGTCATCCAGACTCAATTTGAGCAGGCTGTTCTCCCTGGAGGCGATCCCTTGTGGCGGAAGCGGTTGCCCTTGAGACTCTTCCTGGCCGCGTTTCTTATAGCCCTGATCACGTCCTTCGAAGAGCCCGACGAAATAACCAACGAACAGGGTGGCGAGGCCGACGCCGATGACGACAAGAAAATTGATTTGCATGGCTCATCCCTTTTGACAATTCGGACAAAAATGTGTGCCGCGCTGGCCGACGAGGATCTTTTGAATGGTCGTGCCGCACACCAGACACGGCTGGCCGTCGCGGCCATACACGCGAAAATGATTTTGAAAGTCGCCGCCGCGATACACCCAGTCTATGCTGGCGCCGTTGCGGCGGATACCCTCTTCCAGGATGGTTTGGATGGCTTGATGCAATTGGGTTGCTTGCCGGGCAGTCACTGAATCCGAGAGGGCCCGCGGATGCAGTTTTGCCATGTGCAGGGCCTCATCGGTATAGATGTTGCCGAGGCCCGCCAGAAATGACTGATCGAGCAGCAAGGGCTTGAGCTGGCGATGGCGACTTCGCAAGGATTGATACAACCAATGGGAGGTAAAGTCCTTGCCCAGCGGCTCGGGTCCGAGCCTGCCCAATACCTTCTCGGTATCGTCGGTTAACCAGACGCGCCCAAATTTGCGCGTGTCGTTGAAGACGAGATATTCCGCCTGCGCGCCTGCGGCTCTTCCACTGGCAGAGGGGAATGGGGCGAAGGAGAGGATCAACCGATCATGCGTCTCTGGTATTATTTTACCCTGCTTGAGAAGCAAATCTCCACTCATCCGCAGATGTATTAGGAGATTGTAAGCCTGAAGCTGGATGTTCAGGAATTTTGCCCGCCGCGAAACCTCGAGGACCTGTTGTCCTTTGATCTGCTGCTTGAACTTCCTGGCGGACGGCATGGCCACGGTGCGCGCCCAACGCACGTCGGCGTCGACGATTCTCCTGCCGATGAGCTGCGGGCGGAGCGTCCGTGCAATGGTCTCTACCTCGGGAAGTTCGGGCATGGTACGTGCGGATCGTCAGAGGGCCCGGTGAACCGGCTGATCATTCATTGAACATCTCTCCAACGCTTCTGCCCTCATGGGCGCGTTTGATGACTTCACCGATCAACTCGGCGACCGAGACAATCGAGATGCGACCTTTCAGAACCCTGATCTTCTCTTCGGGGATCGGCACGGTATCCGTGGTGAGGATGTGTTTGATGGGCAAGTCGGCGAGTCGTTCCGGAGCTCCATCAGAAAAGATGGGATGCACGAAGGCGAGATAGATATCGCGCGCGCCCTCCCGTTTCACCAGATTGACTGCCTGTGCGATGGAACCGCCCGTATCCACTTCATCATCCACGATAATGACATCGCGATTTTTGGTTTCGCCGATCAAGGTCAATGCCTCGGCCTTGGCATCGTTGCCGGACCGGCGCTTTTCGATGAAGGCAACCGGCATGTCCATGTCGGCGGCATAGTTGCGCGCCTTCTTGGCAAAGCCGAGGTCGGTCGCGACCACCACCGGGTCTTTGAGATTCGCTCGGATGGTCTGATTGATGTGGTCGATGATCAAATGCGAGGAAGTCAGCACATCGCCGGGGATGGAAAAGAAGCCCTGGATTTGACCGGCGTGTGGATCGAGGGTCATGTAGCGGTCCGCGCCCGCCACCTCGATCATGTCGGCGATCAGCCGGCTGGTGATCGGAACGCGCGGCTGATCTTTCTTATCGGAACGGCCGTAGGCGAGGTAGGGGAGAACCACCGTGATGCGCGCCGCCGAATCCAGCCGCAGCGTCTGGATCGTGATCAATAACTCCATGATGTTGCGGTTCACCGGCGAGGCGGTGTGTTGGATCAGATACACGTCCTGTCCGCGTACGCTATGCTTGAGCTTGACGAACAGATTCTCGTTCGGGAACTCAATGACCTCATGCTCGCACAACGGCGATCCGAGATAGTTCGAAATTTTATCTGCCAGCACGGGCGAAGCCGTGCCCGTGAACAACTTGATCTCCCCGTAGACTTTCATCTCGTGATGTTGAATATGATGACTCATTTCTTTGCCTCGTTCGATTGCCATTCTGACCGCAGAACGCTCATGATATGAACATTCATGTATTTTCCATGCTTATACGCCGCTTCGCGCAGGACACCTTCCAACACAAAACCGGACTTTTCGTAAGAGCGTATGGCGCGCGGGTTGGTGGAATAGACGCGCAGATAAATGCGGTTCAAGTTCAATGTCTCAAAACCATGTTTTAACAACAACTGCATGGTTTCCGTGCCGTAGCCCTGGTTCCAGGCGGACTTATCGCCGATTGCGATCCCGAGTTCGGCGCAGCGATTCGTCCATTCGATATTGAAGACGCTGCAGTTGCCGATCAACTTCCAGCCTTCTGCTTCACGGGCTTCGATCGCCATGGGCTTCTCCGCCTGATCGCGTTGGGTGATCCGCTCGAACCACTGTTCCTCATCCTGCAAGGACATGGGTAGATAGACGGCCAGGCCGTCGTTGACCTCAGGATCATTGATCCATTCAAAGGATTTGGGTATGTCGGCCCTCTCCATGCCCCGCAGGCGGATGCGTTTTCCGTAAATCACTTCAACCTCCCGTTCATCCAGACTTTTACGGCTTCCGATGGCGACAGGCGCCTTGCAAGAACCTGGTCCAGGACCTGGCTGAATTGCTCTTCCGAAACGCGTGCGCGGAACTGATTCATCAGCGCCGATCGAAGCGCCGCCTCCAGCTCGGACTCGAGGCGCGCCCGCTCGCGAAGCGCCCAATCTCCGCTCAGGCGCAAATACTCGCCATGCCTTGCAATGTGTTGGGCCAGTTCATCGATCCCTTTTCCGTCCGTTGCAACGGTCCGTTGCAGAGGCGGAATCCAGCCTGCGTCCTGCTCTCCCACCGCATGCAAGGGATTTTGGGGGAGAGCATGGGACATCCCATGGTGCCCAAAAACTCTTGGTGCTGGATGAGCCAGATCCAGCATGGACTTCAGGGCCTTTTCCGTGTTTTCGATTCCCGGTCGATCGGCTTTGTTGACCACAATGATATCGGCGATTTCAAGGATGCCTGCTTTGATGGCCTGAATATCGTCGCCCAATCCAGGCGCTTCCACCACCAGTGTGGTGTGCGCCAATTTGGCGATATCGACTTCACTTTGCCCCGCGCCGACCGTTTCGATCATGATGATTTCATATCCGGCCGCATCGAAGACCTGGACAACATTCGCAGTGGCCTGTGCCAATCCGCCAATGGAGCCACGCGAGGCCATGGACCGGATAAATACACCGTGATCGCCGCTCAGATCCTTCATGCGCACTCGGTCGCCCAACACCGCGCCGCCCGTGAACGGACTGGATGGATCCACTGCCACAATCGCAACGCTCCTGCCTTCCCGGCGAAAGCAGAGCGCCAGTTGATTGACGAGCGAGGATTTGCCGGTGCCGGGCGCGCCCGTTATGCCAACGAGGTGCGCTTTCCCTGTATGAGGAAAAAGAGCATCGAGCGCGGCGCGCCCCTCCGCTGTGTCGTTCTCAACCTGGGTCAACAAACGCGCCAGCGCCAGCCGGTCACCGCGCAGGACGACTTCTGCGAGGGATATCATTTCACCGCATTCTGGATGTCTTTGATGATGTCTTCCGTCGAGGCGCCGGGCCCGTAAACGCCCGTGATGCCCATCTCCATCAGGCGTGGAACGTCCTCATCCGGAACAATGCCGCCAATGAAGACCTTCACATTGGTCTGGCCGTTGGCTTTCAATAAATCCATGATGCGCGGTGCCAGTGCCATGTGTGCGCCGGATAGGATCGAGAGTCCAACGACATCCACATCCTCTTGCAAGGCCGCTTCCGCGATCATCTCGGGCGTTTGGCGCAGGCCGGTGTAGATGACTTCCATGCCCGCGTCACGCAGCGCGCGCGCCACCACTTTTGCGCCGCGGTCATGCCCGTCCAGCCCGGGCTTGGCGACCAACACACGGATTTTTCTGCCAGTCAATGTGGTTTGCTCTTTGGCCATGGTTCCTCCACCGATGAAATCCATAAGATTATACTATGGGTCATTTTTCATAAATGAGAGGGGCGGTAGCGGGATTTCACGGAATACGTATTTTTTATCCAAATTGGTTATTTGTAACCCACTTGCAACTTCACCATGTTTTCTAGGTAGCCTCACCTTAAAGAAATATGCTATACTGCATTCTATGCAGCCCATTTACAGGCCCATCTCACCGCGCGAGCATTGGTCTCGCTGGGTGCAGACCCTGCGGCGTTATCAACTGGATGGATTGGTCACCTGGATCCTGGAGGCTGGCGGGCCTCTGGCGGTTTTGTCGGCCCAAGCGCTATATTTCGGACGGCCGTTTCTCGGTGAAAGCGCAAGCGCGCTGGCGCGTACTCTTGAATCCGATGATGAACTGCACGCTTTCATTTCCTTGCTGAATGGAGGGGCAGATTCATGAACCTCTTGGGGCTTGGTCTGATCGGCTTTGCGGCTGTTCTCCTTTTGGCACTTTTATTGATCAAGCGGAAGGCTCCTCCCAGCTGGCGGGTCCTCCCGGCGCTGGCGAAGCTATCGCGCGCCGTGGACCTCAGCGTGGAAGACGGAACACGACTCTTCGTTGCGCTTGGCCGCACCAGCCTGCTCACGCCGCGCGGCGGGGCGGCGTTGGCCGGTCTGGCTTTGTTGCGCCGCATCGCGGAACACGCCTCGCTGAGTGACCGGCCGCCGGTGGCGGTCGCAGGCGAATCTTCCTTGGCTCTGTTGGCGCAGGATACGCTTCAGGCCGGCTATAAAAGCATGGGCGCCGGCGACCTGTATCAGCCCACATCGGGACGTCTGAGCGGAATGACCCCGTTTTCCTCCGCGGCAGGCGCCATGCCGATCCTTCAAGACGAGAACGTTTCGGCCGGTATGTTGGTGGGTGACTTTGGAGTGGAAGCCGCACTGCTGGCGGATGCCGCGGAACGCCAGGGTGCATTTCTGCTGGGGGCCAGTGCTGACCTTTCCTCGCAGGCTGCGCTCTTTGCCTCCGCACAGGAACCGCTCATCGGCGAAGAGTTGTTTGCCACCAGCGCGTATCTCGACCCCGGCACATCGCACAGCGCCAGCCTGTCTGTCCAGGATGTTTTGCGCTGGTTGATCGTTCTGGCGCTTTTGGTCGGCGCGGTTTTGAAATTGATAGGGCTGATCTGATGCGTTACCTTGCTGTCGCCATTGCCGTTGTCACGGGCGTGATCGTCCTGTTGGGCTACTTTTTACCGGCACTCGCCGGAGTGCAGGGTACATTGCTCAACTGGGCGATCATTCTGGCGGGTGTGGCAGCTCTGGTAGGGGTATTCAATCTGATCTCCGTGCATTGGGATAAAGTCCGCCGACGCGAAAAGGGAAGTGTTTACAGTGCGCTGTTGCTGATCACTCTGGTCGCCACTTTTTTCTTCGGCATCGCTCTCCACCTCGGACCGGACGATCCCAATATGCGTTTGCTTGTGACCGCAGTGATCGTTCCCGCGGAAGCAACTCTCATGGCTCTGCTGGCAGTGACGCTGCTCTATGCCAGCATTCGACTCCTGCGCCGCCGAACCGATGTGATGAGCATCGTCTTTCTCATGACCGCCGTCTTGATGCTGGCGGCCTCGGTCACTCTGTCGTTTGGCGGGATCAGCCCATTGAATGATATTGTCCGTCCCTGGATCCAGCAGGTGCTCGCACTCGGTGGGGCGCGCGGTATCCTCATTGGGGTTGCCCTCGGCACCTTGACCACCGGCTTGCGAATCTTGTTTGGTGTGGATCGCCCCTATGGAGGCAGTTGATGGATAGCATCAAATGTCCCGTATGCGGCGAGGTGAATCCCGCCAATGCAGAGTTCTGTCAAAACTGCATGTCCCGCCTCACACCATTGACCGGCCCGCTGAAAGGCGAAGATGCGCCCCTGCAACCCGGACAGATTCCCACCAAGAAGGTTACGGCTGAACTGGAACCGATCCTTCCACAATGGCTGAGGGAGGCACGTGAAAAGGCGCGCCAATCTGCCAAGGAAGATGAAGCGGATTCATCCTTGTCCGCCCAAAATACCACCCCGGCCGCACCGCCCGCGCCGGATCTGCTGGCGGGCCTGGCATCGCAGGGTAGTGATGAAGAAGCGGAAGTTCCCGATTGGCTCGTAAGCCTCACCGGCAGTGCGCCGGCCAAAAAGAAAAAGGGCGAATCGGAAGATGCACAACAAGTCAAATGGGTTGAACTTGGCGGTCACGAGGATCTCGAGGATGCCTCTGACAGCATAGGCGCCACGCAAACGCCGTCGGATGTTCCGATGGAGAACAAGCCGCCTTCCTGGATGGCGCCTCAGGAGCCTGCCCCAGAGAAAGATGAACTGGCCGATTGGCTCTCGCGCGCCGGCCCACTACCTGCTTCTGATCATCCCGTCGAATCGGCACCCGCGCCTTTTTCGGGATCAATGCCTGAGGACGCGGACTGGCTCAAAAATTTAGAGTCGCTTTCCTTCCCCTCCGCTTCCGAAACTCAGTCCAGCGACCGGAATGCACAACCCACCCCAGCGCCGTCAGGCGAAGTGCCCGATTGGTTGCGCAGTCTTCAAACTCAACCGCCTGCCTCTGACTCGCCGGCGCATCCTTCGCACGAAGAACAACCCGCCCCGCCTCAGTCGGGTGCAATGCAGGCTGGGGTGCCACCGCAGGGGGAAGGTGCCGCGCCCGCCGAAGTCCCGGATTGGTTGAAGGCTTTTGGTCAGGCGCCGATACAACCGCAGCCGTCCGGTTCTCTGGATGCCTCCTTGCCCCAAGTACCGGATTGGCTTAAAGCCGCTGCCCCACAAGTTTCAGGGGATGCAAATATCCCTCCGGTTGCTCCCGAAGTAGCACAGGGCGTTGAGGATGAAACCGCGCTGGCAGCATCTGAAACACCCGACTGGCTGTCTTCACTGAAACCCACCGAGCAGCAACCCTCTGCGCCCGCCGCAGATTCTAAAGCACTGGCGTTCACGTCGCAGGAATCATCTGAACCGCCGGATTCCGTTCCAGCCTTTACAGATGTCCACGCGGCGCCAGGTGATAATGTAGATACACTCTTCGCCTCCCTGCAGGTACCGGATTGGCTGTCTGATTCAAAAAGTAACGCTCAACCTTCCCAGGAATTGAATGCTCCTCCCGCTTCCGATGCGGGAGAAACCATTGCCCCCGCTGAGCTGCCATCCTGGGTTCAGGCAATGCGTCCGGTCGAATCCGCCCTTCCCTCTTCACCGGCTCAAAGCGGCGATTCTTCCATGGAGGCCGGCGGCCCCCTGGCGGGTCTGCAAAACGTGCTACCGGCCGGGCCCGGTTTTCTGCCAACCAGCAAACCGAAGGCTTATTCCATTAAGTTGAATGCGACGGATGAGCATCAGACTCAGGCGAAGCTGCTTGAACAAATTCTTGCCGCGGAGACGGCACCGATCCCGATGCGCGCCGCTCCGATCGTCATGTCGCAGAGGTTTCTGCGCTGGATCGTCACAGTATTGATGATCCTGTTGGTGGGCGGCGTTCTGCTGTTGGGGAGCGGGGTTTTTGCTCTGCCGAATCCAACCTCTGCCGCTGCCAATCAGGTCCAAGCAGCCATCACCGCCACGGACGCAATTCCAAAGGGCGCACCCGTTCTGGTGGTGTTTGACTACGAACCTTCGCTGTCCGGCGAGATGCAAGCCGTTGCGATGCCCTATTTGATCCGCCTCATCTTATTTAACCAGAAACTCCCTCGCCTGACGCTTCTCTCCTCGTCGCCTACCGGTCCAGCCTTGGCTGAAGACTTAATGTCCAAGCTGATATCTGGCCTGCAACCCAACCTTCAGTCGGGGGCGGCGCCGATTCAGTGGTATCAGTTTGGCAAGCAATACACCGACCTTGGTTATCTGCCCGGCGGATTGACCGGTGTCTATGACTTTGCACAGAATCCGACTTCCACCATGCCGAGCGGTGCCGATGGGTCACAGGCTTGGCAGACGCCACCGCTGCAAGGCGTGACCCATTTTTCGGATTTTAGGGCAATTATTGTTATCACCGATAGCGCCGAGGCCGGCCGCATCTGGATTGAACAGGCCGGCCCATTCCGAGGCAACGCGCCTCTCATCCTCATCTCCAGCTCACAGGCTGGACCGATGCTTATGCCTTATGCAGCTTCCGGTCAGATCAATGGACTGATCAATGGACTGAATGATGCGTCTATCATGGAGCAAGCGAATAGACAAAAGGGTTTGGCGACCCGCTACTGGGACGCCTATAGTGTGGGTTTGCTGCTGGCTGCTTCGATGATATTGCTGGGCGGCTTCGTGAATCTGGTGATTGGCGTACAGGCTCGCCGCTCTGCAAGGGAGGAAAGTTGATTTGACTCCCGACCTGATCGCGGGTTTTGTGGCTTTTCTTCTGACGCTGTTCATCTTTAGTTATTTGATCGGCGATAATCCGCTGTTTCGTATTGCAATTTACATTTTCGTGGGTGTGTCTGCGGGCTATGTTGCCTCGGTTGCCTGGAAGCAGGTGATCTGGGCGGATTTGTTCGTCCCTCTCTTGGGCGGCAGGCTGTTGCTCGTATTTCCCCTGATCCTGGCCGCGCTCCTGCTGACCAGGGTGTCGTCGCGGCTTACGCCATTAGGCATGCCGACCATGGCGTTGTTGGTTGGAGTGAGCGCGGCGGTGGCGATCGGGGGTGCCGTGAGCGGGACGCTCTTTCCGCAAATTGGGGCCACTCTCAACATGTTCGATTCGCGTTCAGCGACTTCGGTCCAGCAATGGGTTGGGCTGCTCATCAATGGTGCCTGGATCCTGGCCGGCGTTACGACCACCCTCGTTTATTTTCATTTCGGCGCGCGCACGAAGGGCGACGGTTCGGTACGCCGTTTTGGCCTGATCGAAGTGATTGCTTTCATTGGCGGCATTTTTATCGCCATCACCTTGGGCGTTGTGTTTGCAGGCGTCTATTCCGCCGCGCTGACCGCGTTCATTGATCGTTTCCACTTCTTCGGTACACTCATCGGACTGCATTAATTATGCCTGCCTCTCTTGTTCAAGGTGACTCGATCCTGGCTGTCAACATCGGCGGGGCCACCACGCGTGCCGTCCTCTTTGATGTGGTCGAGGGCGAGTATCGCCTGCTTGCCTCCGCCTCTGCGCCATCCACAGCCGAGGCGCCGTTTTTGGACGTCAGCCAGGGCGTTCGCAACGCGCTTCAGGAATTGCAGCTGGTGACGGGACGGACGCTGCTCAATGCGGATCGTCAGCTCATTTCGCCGTCCCAGCCGGATGGAACCGGCGTGGATGTGTTTGTATGCACCTTATCTGCGGGCCCCGCACTGAAAACAGCTGTTGTGGGTTTGCTGGAAGACGTCTCCCTGGAAAGCGCCCTTCGTCTGGCCGAGATGACCTACGCGCGCGTTGTGGATACCGCTGGTTTGAATAATCACCGCCGGGCTGACGAACAGATTGACACCCTTCTCCGTGTGCAGCCGGATGTTGTGATTATTTCGGGCGGCATGGATGGCGGGGCATCCCGTTCTGTCCATAAGATGCTGGAGCCGGTGGGATTGGCGAGTTATCTTCTGCCGCAGGAGAAGCGCCCGGCGGTCTTGTTCACAGGCAATCAAAAATTGGACGATGAAGTTAAGGGGTTGCTGGGTAACGTGACTTCGTCCCTGCATTTCAGTCCGAATGTGCGGCCATCCCTTGAAACCGAGGACCTCGAACCGGCCGCGCGTGAATTGGCCCAGATTTATCTGGGAGTTCGCCAGCACCAATTGAAGGGCCTGGACGTTATCGCCAATTGGGCGAATGGAACGGTTCTGCCTACCGCCTATGCAGAGAGCCGGATGGTGCGTTTCCTGAGTCAAACCTATGCCGGCAGCAAAGGTCTGCTGAGTGTGGATATTGGTGCCTCAGCCGCGGTGATCGCGGCAGGCTTTGGACAGCGATCCACGCTGGGGGTATATCCGCAATTCGGTCTAGGCGAAAGTTTGGCCGGCATCCTGCAATATACGACGCTGGAAGATATTTTGCGCTGGTCATCGCTGGACATTTCCACCGGCGTGCTGCGTGATTACATCTATCAAAAAGCCTTATATCCCTCTTCCATTCCGGCCACGAAAGAGGATCAGGCCATTGTACAGGCCGTGGCGCGGCAGGCCCTTCACCTTGCCATGCAAACGGCCAAACGCAATTTTCCGCGTTCGGCGCGCCCTCCGCGCCCGGGGTTGCTCCCAAGTTTCGAGCCGATCCTGGCAGGCGGCGGTGCACTGGGTGATGCACCGACGGCCGGACAAAGCCTTTTGCTTTTGCTGGACGCGATCCAGCCGACCGGTCTAACCACGCTCATTTTGGACAAAAACGATTTGCTGCCATTGCTCGGTGCCGCGGCGGCGCGCAACAGTATCATGCCGGTGCAGGTTCTGGAATCGGGCGCCTTCCAAAGCCTTGGCACGGTGGTTTCTGTGGTCGCTTCCGCCAGTTATGGGTCGTTGGTGGCGCGCGCTCGATTGACGTATGACGACGGCCATGAAGCGCAGGCTGAAATCAAATATGGAAGCCTGGAGTTGTTGCCGCTGGCGAACAGCCAATCGGCCAAATTGACCCTGCAGCCAGCGCGCGGGGCGGATGTTGGTTTTGGTCAGGGCCGCAGCGGCGCGATGCGCGTAAGCGGCGGCACCATGGGGGTGGTCATTGATGGACGGGGGCGCCCGTTGATTTTGCCCGATGATCCGGTGCGGCGGCGCGAACTGATCAAGAAATGGTTGTGGACGGTCGGAGGCTGAGACGATGCTGGCTCCTGTTCATCATATCCTGCCGCTGACGACGATCCTGCGCGAACGCGTCCTGCCCATTAATGGGAAGGTGAACGCCCATTTGAATCAAAAGGTCAACCCGGCCGATGTGGTCGCGGAGGCAAGCCTGGCGCGTGAACACTCCTTGCTGGATGTGGCCGGCGCGCTCAATCTGTCAGCGGATGCGGCAGACAAGCTGATTCGATGCAAAGTGGGGGATCGGGTCTCTGCGGGCGCGGTCATTGCCGCGAGACCGGGCCTCCTGTCGAAAACGGTTAAGACGCCTCGTGACGGTCGCGTGGTGGCGGCTGGCGGAGGCGAGGTTTTGATCGAGGTCGGCGAGTCGCGCCTGGAGCTGCGTGCCGGCATACCCGGAAGTGTCGTGGAAGTTATTTCCGATCGCGGTGTGGTGATTCAAACGGCAGGTGCGTTGGTGCAAGGCGTCTGGGGTAATGGACGTGTGGATACCGGAATCCTGACCAACCTGGCTGAGCAACCCGACGCTGTTCTAACAGCCGGTCGATTGGATGTGAGTTTGCGTGGTTCCGTGATTCTGGCGGGCCAATGCAAGGATGCGGACACCCTGCAGGCCGCCGCGGAGCTTCCCGTGCGCGGTTTGATCCTGGCCAGCTTGTTCCCTTCGCTGCTGCCTCTGGCGCGCGAGATGCGTTACCCGATTGTGCTGACCGATGGATTTGGCTCCATACCGATGAACTCCGCTTCCTTTCGTTTGCTCACCACCAATGTCAAGCGCGAAGCCACCCTTAATGCGGAAATGCCGGATCGTTATGGCGCAGGGCAGCCCGAGATCATCATCCCTCTGCCAGTATCTTCAGAACTGGCTCCGCCTCAGGCGGTAGTAGCGTTTGCCGCGGGACTGACCGTGCGATTGCGTCGTCCGCCGGCGACCGGGATGATCGGCACCATCCTGACTGTGCACCCGGGATTGACCACCTTGCCAAGCGGCCTGCGCGCTCCCGCCGCCGATGTCAAGCTCGAGAACGGTGAGCAGGTGCTCGTCCCTCTGATAAATTTGGAAGTTGTGGGATAATAAACACAACACCACGCGAGGAGAAAATATCATGTATCAAGATGACCAAAGCAATTTAAACGCTCAACCACCGGAGGAATCCAGCAACCGCACGTTCCTGATTGTTGCCGGCATCTTGGGCGGGATTGTTCTCATTACGCTGGCCTGTCTGGCGGGAGTTTATTTCTTTGGCATCGTGCCCAACCGCGGCACGGTGAGTCAGCAAGCCGCGGCACAGGCCACGCAAAACGCGCAGGTGCAACAGGCCCTGACGGCGACCTCGCTGGCTGCCAGCCTTGCGACTCCGACTGAGGAGCCGACCGATACGCCGGTGCTGGCGGTGGCAACCAACACAGAGATCCCCGCAGTCACGGACACCGTTGAGCCGGTGACGGCTACCGTTGGCGCGGCGTTGACCCAAGCCGCCAACGCGCAGCTCACCATTGTGCCCACCTCGACGGCTTTGCCTAAGACCGGCATCGGCGACGAGTTCGGCGCCCCGGGTTTGGTGATTGCGGCCATGGTGTTGATCGCGGTGATCTTCCTCGCACGCCGCTTGCGCGCCACGCCGACGAAATAATTCTGACCTTCACGCGATTTAGATCGGGCTGGGACAGCATTGCTGTCCCAGTCTGTTTTTTGGGCGGAAGGCAGTCGGACCTTCGCCGTACACCTTATAAGAATGCTGCTCTAACCATTGAACTGCCGCCCCATGCTTGTTGTATTTAGCATTTGGGCTATCCATCGTCCTGCATAATCAAAATCAAATCAAGACACTTATCGACATGGCTCTTCGCCGAACCGAACCGTATAGCGGTACTTTGTGCGGTCAATTGACATGCTAGTCATGTCCAAGTAATAAAATGGACAGGAAGAAGCGGTTATCAGGGTCTTGTTTAAAGAGTGCGGTGCTGATCTGTGGTAGAAACCCCACTTGCTACCCATCTCTCCTGCATGGAATTGCCAAACCGTATCAGGAGCGTGCGTGGATGAAAAGAACCAGGTTTGAACAACCTCAGGGTACTGCTGTCCGGCAGTTGGCAGCTTATACGTGACATCATGAGCATCGGAATAGATGGGAATTTCGTCAGAGTTTGTCGGGAGATGCTTCCGAGAGCTCATTTCATTGGCGTGAAGATTGGATTACGACCGGCGTCCGGATGCTCCAGAGCCAACCCTCCGGGGCCGCATAAAATAACCAAGGCGATTGCACCAATGAACCAGAGAACGAGTCTCTTCCCCCTTGATATTCTTGGATCTTTCATACCGCTTACACCACGCTCTCCGCGACCTTCTTTCCATAACCCATCAGCGATCTAACCATTTCCTGCGTTCTTCCTTCGGCATAGACGCGCAAGACCGGTTCCGTTCCCGATGGACGAATGAGCAGCCACGAATCATCCGACATAATATATTTCACGCCGTCGCGCTGGCCGATTTCATCTACTTTCTCGCCGCCGATTTCCTTCGGTGCCTGCTTCGTTAGAAAATCGGTCATCTCGGCTTTGGCAACCGGACGGCTCAAACGCAGGTCGGTGCGCTCGTAGAATGCGGGACCGACTTCCGCCAGCAAATCATCCACTAATTCCACCAGCGGCTTCTTCCACGCCGCGATCATTTCCACTAGCAGCAATCCCATGATTGGTCCATCGCCTTCGGGGATGTGCCCCTTGAACGAGATGCCTCCCGACTCTTCGCCGCCGATCAGCACGTCTTCGCTCATCATGTAATCGGCAATATGGTTGAATCCCACCGGAGTTTCATATAACTTCAATCCATATTTCTTGGCAAGGCGGTCGATCATGCGCGTGGTGGAAACTGTCCGCACGACTGCGCCGCCCAGCCCCCGCTGTTCGACAAGATATTTGAGCGACAAGGCAAAGATCTTATGAGGGTCGACAAACGCGCCACGTTCATCCATCGCGCCAATGCGGTCCGCGTCGCCGTCGGTGACCAGCCCGAAATTGCCCATCCCGGAACTGACCGCCGACGACAAGGCGCCGAGGTTCTTGGCAATCGGTTCGGGATGGATTCCGCCGAAGCCGGGATTCATTTCCGAGCGGATCTCGGCGACCTCGCAGCCAGTCCCCGTTAAAAAGGCTTTGATCACGCCGCGGCCCGCGCCGTACATCGCATCCACGACGAACCGTTGCGGATTCTCGGCAATGACATCGGCGCCGATGAGTTTGTTCAAATGCTCGAAGTAGGCGGGCAAGGGATTGAACCTCTGAATCAACCCCGCCTCGCGTGCTTTTTGAAAATCCATCAGGTTGGGACCGCGCGCCTGTTCTTCGTTGTCGTTGATATAGACTTCCACGCGCCGGCATTGTTCCGGCAGGGCGGATCCGCCATACGAGGCTTTGAGTTTGACTCCGTTATAACGCGGCGCATTGTGCGAGGCGGTGATCATTACACCCGCAATCGCGTTCTGATGCTTGACCGCGAACGAGATCGCAGGAGTCGGTGCATCCGATTGGGAAAGCAGAACGGTGAATCCGTTGGCGGCGAGCACGCGCGCCACCTCACCCGCGAAGCGATCCGACAAAAAGCGCGTGTCGAATCCGACCACGATCTTTTTCGGGTCCGGTTTCGGGCCGCCGTTTCCGGACTTGTCCCAACTTTCGGATGCGACCGCGTCCGCAATGGCCTGCGCCACGATGCGAAGATTGTCGAACGTGAAACTATCTGAGATGACGGCGCGCCAGCCGTCGGTGCCAAAATGAATGGGCATGAATTTTCCTTTCCTCTCCCGTCCCTTTTTCGCAAAAAGCACGAATCTTCGGCGGGACGCCTCCCGAATTGTCAGAATTTGAGAAGGGCCGGGCTAGGGTTATGGTGTTGAAGTTGTGATCGGTGTATCTGTTTCGGCAGGTGTTGACGTCGGTGCGGAAGTCAGATCCCAGATCGGAACGGGCGTGGCAATTTCCAAGGCGAACTGCACCAGCCAGCCATCATAGCGTTGGTCGTTCCGGATGGCAATCACGTGCGCCCAGATCACGCCATTGACATCCTGGGTTTCCGGCAGGACTTCCACAATGGAGCCGTTGTCCACTTCGATAATGAACGGTCCGTTCGGCTGGGTCCGCAGATTTGCACCACCTTGCGGCAAGGCGTTGATGCGCGCATACACTGGCGTCGGCTCCACGGTGAGCGTCATGGTCGCGGTGTTCGCCGGAGGCACCGTCGCTGTGAGAGTCGATGGAACCGGCGTGACCGTCGGCGTAGCGGTAACCGCTGTGGCGGTTTCGATCAGCGGTGTGGGCGATGCTTCGGGCGTTGCTACCGGCGAGGACGTGCTGGTCGCAGAGGGATGCAGAGCGAGAGTCGGAGTGGAGAGCGTTGGAATGGATGTCGGTGCGACAGACTGCGGTGTCGAGGGAAGTTTCCAATTGCCGCCAGTCATCAAAATCACAAGGATTACCGCGGAGACCAGCAAGCTGCCCGCGCTCAAGGCAAATCCGTTCAGGCTGGTCGGCGTGAAGCGCAGGGCGATCAGGGTAAGGATGCCGAATAAACTGGCCCAGGCAAAGTGCACCAGAAAGACCAGCACGCCGTTCGGCCAAATCCCCGCGACCCCGCTGCCCAAGCCAAAGCCGCTTGCGCTCAGCGGAAGGAATAGTTCATACGCCAGCATGACGCTGGGCAGGTAAGGCTTTTCTTCCGAACGCACGAACGAGACCGTCAAAATGACCGCGGCCAGGGCAAGCACAATCAAATCGAGCCACCATAGATGGCTGTGAAGGAATGCTTCGTTGAAGGTGCGCGGCAGAAACGCGCGCACGGCAAAGCCCGCCAGCAAACCGCTTAAGAAGATCAATGCCGAGCTGATGAGCAGCGCTGCGAGGGTTTCGAAGAAGAAACGCGGCGAGCCGGTGAGGGCAGAAAGCAGGAGACCGATCCACGGCGTGAGCAGAGGTGCCAGCAGAATCCCAAAGATGAGCACGGCCTGTGAATCGAAGAAATATCCGAGGCCGAGAATCGCGCCGCACAGAAGGGCAAAGACAAATAATTCGTACGAAGGATACGCGCGGCGCGAAAGGGAATGTAAAAGTGCGGCGCGGGCTTCTGCATCCTGCGGGACCGTAAGCTGGCTGTGCCGCCGACGATGGCTGCGCGGCGGGACGGCGGGTTCAGGCGGAAGGGGAGATTCGTTCAGAGCCATTGGTGAAAAATCCGTTGCTATTTGCGCAGGCTGGCGGCGATGCGCAGTGGTTTATCGAGCAGATCGAATGCAACAAGGATGTTGGGGACCACAATGTCAGCGGCAAGAAGCGTTTCCACCGCCGTGCCCTCCGGCGACATGACACAAATCCCCAGCGCGGCCTCATTCAGCATGGCGGCATCATTGGCGCCTTGCCCGAAAGCGATCACTTTCTTCGGTCCCAGTTTTTCAACGTAAGCACGTTTTTGTTCCTGCTCATTGCCGCCCGTGAGCCGAGTCGCGGTGAGGTCAAGCTGATGATCGATCACTGCTTGCTTTCCGTGCGTGTCGGCAGTGAGCAGATGGACGGTGAGCCGGTCCCGGAGCGATGCAATACGCTTGGTCAGTCCATCCATCAACACACCATCCAATGCCAGAGTGCCGTTGACATCGCTGACGAGATGTTCCAACTGCAATATACCGCGCCCGGGAACGCTAATCTCGATCATCATGCCAATTATACCTGCATTGACACACATTTTTCTTTAGGGTATTATTCGCCCGCTGGCCCACTAGCTCAATGGCAGAGCAGTTGACTCTTAATCAATTGGTTCAGGGTTCAAGTCCCTGGTGGGTCACACCAAATACCGTTCTCACGCGGTATTTTTGTTTGATTTTGTTATCTAGGCGGACATACAGAATCAAAAATCTTCTTCGGCAAAACGTTGAGTGTCACTTCCAGTTCTGGAACTCGTTTTATCGCCTACGCGCCGGAATTACTGCGTCACTTCACGGCGCGCTTCGAACCGGTGTAATAGGATAGGGGAACGAGGGAATCTCATGGTCGCGACTTTCCTTATAAGATGGCAAGGAGAGTGTCTGTTACAACGTCCGATTCACGATCTCTGGCAATGCGGTAGGCTCACATAAATTACTGTGCAACTCAAAATCAATGGAGTATACTGATAACATGTCGATCAGGGGTTTGTGGGAATTGGGTTCGTTTCGGCATCGCGCAAAATCAGTCGATGCTTCCTCATCTTACATGTATTTGAATCAGAGTCCGGGTATGTGACTTAACGCGTTTTGCCAAAGGGATTGGGAGGTCGGTTCGGTCCTGGGATTGGGAGGGTCGTATGGCATCCAACAAGAAAGTTGCATTCGTTCTGCTGTCGGTGATGGTCATCGTATCCATGACATTCTCGGCGGCAGGCACCGGCTTGGTCAGCGCCGGTTCAAGCCAGCAGAGCGGGGATAACCTGAAGCGTGGGATCAACCCGCACACCGGGAAGCTGAACTTCCTCAGTAGCGACAACACACAACCTGCCTCCGCACAAGCCTTAGGCATCACTCCCTACAGTGCTTCGAACGAAGTGCTGCCGAGCCGTTCCTCGCGCTCCTTCGACCCGGCCATTTCCCTGATCCAACGCTATGGCTCGGAGTTCGGCTTGCAGAATCCGGGACGCGAACTGAGCGTGATGCGCAGCGATCATCCGGGCGGCGGAAGCCGCATTGTGACGCGTTATCAGCAAGTGTACAAGGGCATCCCGATCATGGCAGGAGAACTGATCGTCAACACTAATTCCAATGGTGACCTGTATTCCATGAGCGGGGATATTTCGCCCGATCTTTCCCTTGCCACCAACCCGGTCATTACCGCACAGGCGGCGCAACAAATGGCTCTTATTTCGATGAGCAAATACTATCAAAAGCCGGCCGCGGAATTCAAAGCTTCACAACCGGCGCTCTGGATTTACGATGAAAGCATCTTCAAACCTGATAGCAAGCTCCCGCCGCAGTTGGTCTGGCGGATGAACGTCACGCCGACGAACTCCGCCGCACCGATCAACGAACTCGTTCTGATCGATGCCAGGACTGGCAATGTCGCGCTGCATTTCAATCAGGTGGATACTGTCCTCCCGATGGAACCTAGTCTGCAAGACGATCCGACCGACACACCCACCGATGTCGCCACGGACCTGCCTACGGAGGTCCCTACTGCTACCGATACGCCATTAGTTCCGACGCCGTCGCCTCAACCGACCGATACGACGATCGCTCCAACGCCTACGCAGGTTCCGCCCACTGCCTCCCCGGTGCCAAGCGAGACCCTCGCCGCGCCATCCCCGACGCTCATGCCCACAACTGTCATCCACTATACGCCAACGCCTGCCGGCTCATTCATTAACAATAATGTGACTATCAATCCAGCCACGGTAATCACCCGCTACGTTTCGCCAAGCGGGAGTGATACATCCAATACCTGTTCCAGTTCTTCCACGCCGTGCCTGACAATTCAGAACGCGGTCAACCAATCGAACGCAGGCGATACCATTGATGTCGCCAGCGGCACCTACACCTTTGCCGGTTCGGGCAACACGCAGCCCAATGTGGTGATCATTAACAAGAGTTTGACTCTATCCGGCGGATGGAACAGCACTTTTAGCATTCAAAGCGGCGCGTCGATCGTGGATGGCCAGAATGTAAATCAGGGTTTGCTGCTCAATTCTGTGGGAAGCACTGTCACTGTAGACCGATTTGATATCAAGAACGGCAACACTGGCGAAGGCGGCGCGGTTTATAACTATGGCGCAACGCTGATCCTTACCAGAAGCACTCTAGAAAGCAACCAGGCAACCGGGAAGGGTGGCGCCATCCTCCTGATCAACAACGCCTCCCTCACCATGACCAATTCGACTATCGCTGGGAATACCTCGGCCGCAGACGGTGGTGGCATCTTTGTCTACAGCCCGACCACCGGAATAGTGACAATCCAGTATTCCACGATCGCCTATAACACCGCGACTTCGGGTAACGGCGGTGGAGTGAACCTGCCGATGACCGGCACTACGATCAACAACACGATCATCGCGCAGAACAGCGCCAGCGCAGGAAAGGCTTGTAGCGGAAAGATCAATTCGTCGAGTTATAACATTCTTGATACTACAACGGGTTGTACCGTCACCAAGGGAACCGGTGATCAGTTCAATGTCAACCCAAAGATCGCTTCATCGCTGAGCAACACACCTCCTCTATACGCCCTGGTGTCCGGCAGCCCGGCCATTGACAAGGCCAACAGCAGTAGTAACGTTTGTCCCTCGACCGATGAACGCGGCGCGCCTCGACCTATGGACGGCGACAGCAATGGAACCAAGCTCTGCGACATCGGCTCGTATGAATACCCGGCACCAGGGATTCCATTGAGCATCACTGTATCGAGCGGCGACGATCAGCAAAAACCGGTCAATCAAACCTTTGATAATCCACTGACGGTGAAAGTTTTGGACGACTTTGGAAACCCAGTGAATGGGGCCAGTGTTGCTTTCAGCGCGCCCGTATCCGGAGCCAGCGGGACTTTCACCAGCAACAGCACGAATACCGAGACCGTTTCAACCAATGCTTCAGGCATCGCCGCCTCGTCCGCCTTTACAGCCAACGGCACAACAGGAGCATATGACGTCTTGGCGGAAGTGGGCGGGTTCGCGACGAGTTTTTCGCTGCAGAACGAGGCTGCCATCGGCGCGCCAGCCAGCATCGCTGTCAATAGCGGAAACAACCAGCAAACGCCGATCAATCAAGCCTTTGGAGGTCCACTCGCAGTTCTCGTAAAGGATGCCTACGGGAATCCGGTTCCCAGTGGGATTAGCGTGACTTTTACCGCGCCTTCCTCCGGTGCCAGCGGGACCTTCGCAGCCTACGACGGCATGACCCCGAACATCCAGACGGTGACCACCGATTCGTCCGGCATAGCAACCTCATCAACCCTCACCGCTAACAGCACAATCGGATCGTATACGGTTACTGTTGCCGTCTCCGGCGCGGCATCCGCGGCGAACTTCTCACTCCAGAATCAAGCGGCCCACGGAGTCCCATTCAGCATCACGATCAGCAATGGAAACAATCAGCAAACAAACATTAATCAAGCCTTTGGGAATCCGTTGTCAATACTGGTGAAGGATTGGTACGGAGATCCGGTGCAAAATGTGGATGTGATCTTTACCGCACCTTCCGGCGGCCCGAGCGGAGCATTCACCATCTATGACGATTCAACCCCCAACGTGCAGACAGTCCAAACCGACGCCTCCGGCACCGCAAGCTCCTCCACCCTCACAGCCAATCGCGCGGTCGGGTCGTACACGGTTGTGGCAGCGGTTTCCAGTTTGGAGGCCAACTTCTCCCTGCAAAATCAACCAGCCTATGGCGTTCCTACTACAATCACAATTAATAGTGGAAACAACCAGCGCGCACCGATTAATCAAGCCTTTGGGAATCCGTTGTCAGTACTGGTGAAGGATTGGTACGGAGATCCGGTGCAAAATGTGGATGTGATCTTTACCGCGCCTTCCAGCGGCCCAAGCGGAGCATTCACCATCTATGACGATTCAACCCCGAACGTGCAAACTGTTACCACCGATTCCTCGGGCATCGCCACTGCCTCCACATTCACCGCGAATAGTACTCTAGGATCATATACAGTCGTGGCATTGGTATCTGGTTTAACTGCGAACTTCTCTCTTCAGAACCTGAGCGCAGTCGGGGTGCCCGTCGGCATTTCGCCTTTCAGCGGAAACAATCAGGCGCGCATCGTTGGAAATCCATTCGTGAATCCACTGCAGGCCTTGGTCGTGGACAGTGTGGGTAATCCAGTCAACGGCGCCAGCGTGACCTTCACCGCGCCCTCGAACGGAGCCAGTAGTGCGTTCGCCAGCAACAGCACAAACTCCGAGACGGTGGCGACCGATTCCTCCGGGATCGCAACCTCCTCCACCTTCACGGCCAACGCGCTCGTAGGGCAGTACACGGTAACTGCCGCCACCTCCGGTGTGGCCCCGCCTGCAAACTTCCTCCTCACCAACCTAACCGGCGGCTGGTACGTGGACCCGACCCGACCAGATGATAGTGCAGATTGCAAGTCGCCGGCCACGGCATGTAAGACAATGGCAGGTGCTATCGGAAAGGCATCGGTTGGCGACACGGTCTATGTCGCGGCGGATACTTATACGAGTAGCTCTTCACCGGTCCTCTCCATCTCAAAGGGAGTGGCTCTCTCCGGGGGCTGGAATTCCAGTTTCAGCACGCAAAACGGTTTCTCGATCATTGACGGCCAGCACCTGAACCAGGGCATCTTCGCTTACACTACGACGGCAGTGAGCATCGATCACTTTCAAATACAGAACAGCTCCGGTCTCGATCTCGGCGCAGCACTGACGCTGAACAACAGCGTCGTCAACAACAACTACGGTGGCGGCACCGCCATCTTCGCAGTCGGAGATCTTATTCTGAACAACAGCACCATTGAAAACAACGCTGGCGCTGGCATCGAAATATATGTATCGAACTCGCTCACAATGAACAACAGCACGGTCACCGGCAATTACGGGAATGGCATCCAACTCGACCCGTACAACGGATCAAGCGGACAGGTCACCACGATCCTTAACTCAACTATCGCGGGCAATGTGGGCAGCGGCATCCAGGCCAACGGAGGAACCACACACCGCATCACGATACGAAACAGCATCCTCGCAGGAAACACAGGCCTAGCTGGCCCAGACTGCAGCGGGGCGATCTATCTCTCCGACCATAACATCATCGGCAACACCACCGGTTGCACGGTCACAGCCGGCCCAGGCGATCAGTTCAATACAAATCCGATGATCTCGGCGTATCCCGTGGGTGCATTGGGCTACCGTACACTGCTGACCGGCAGTCCCGCCATCGATGGCGGAAATCCGTCGACCTGCCTTGCGGCTGACCAGCGCGGTGCATCCCGTCCCCAAGGCAGTGCCTGCGATATCGGCGCGTATGAGTACGTCGCCTCTCCAGCCTCCACTGCCCTGATCGGCATTGCAAAAGGCAACGGCCAGCGCAACCCGCCGAACTGGGTCTTTCCCGGGCAGCTTGCAGTCTACGTTCTAGACGGCAGCGGCAGTGCAGTTCCTGGTGTTACTGTGACGTTCACCGCGCCCTCTTCCGGGCTTGGCGGCACATTTGCGAACGGCACCAACTCCACGCAGGCGGTCACGGACAGCAGCGGGGTGGCCGTTGCCTCTGCGTTCACCGCCGATTCACAAACAGGTAGTTATCAGGTCAATGCCTCGGCCGGTGGCGCAGCCGGCTCGGTGAACTTCGCACTCACCAACATCGCTTGGTATGTGGCACCGGGCGGCACAGGCACCGACTGCAGCGACCCCAACCAGCCGTGTCCAACCATCCAACAGGCAGTTGCTCTGGCCCCGACTGGAGATACCGTGGAGGTCGCCAGTGGAACCTACACCGGTGCGGGCTCGCAGGTGCTGTCCATCAGCAAGGACATCGTCGTGTCCGGGGGTTGGAATGCAGATTATTCAGCCCGCGTCGGATTGGCAGTCGTCGACGGTCAGCAGCTGAGGACCGGCATCACGACCGCCGCGGGAACATCCGTGACTCTCGAGTACTTGGACATCAGGAACGGCTCCAACAGCGGGATCATAGTGTCTGGCAATCTGACTTTGAATCACAGCATCATCGAGAACAATACCGCAAGCCAGGGAGGTGGCATCTCGCTTAACGGGTCCGGAACCACGATTATTAATGCATCTAGCATTGTGGGTAACGTCTCGACCCTCGGCGGTGGCGGAGCTGGGGGCGGTGGCGCAATTTCCACCTGGTGGACCTTCTCTACGGGACGGTTGATCATAAACAACAGCTTTATTGGCAATAATGTCGCTGCGAACGAGGGCGGCGCCTTTTACATGGAAGGCGGCAGCCTGACGATTAACAACAGCACGATTGCCGGCAACTCGTCGGCTGGTGGTGGTGCCGCTTTCTTCGAATCCTCCCTCCCCATCACCCGGGTCTCAATCAACAACTCGACAATTGCCGACAACTCAAGCTCCGGCGACGGCGGAGGCTTCTATGGCAGCGTGAACGGGACACTGCAAAATAGCATCCTAGCAAAGAACACAGCCAACGGGCGCGGACCGGACTGCTCGGGAACCATCACCGCCGTGAACTACAGCATTATTGGCGATTTAAGTTATTGTTCTGACACACAGGATCAGGATTCACGATATGATGTGGATCCGGGCATTAGCCTTTATCCGGTCGGCTCTCCGGCATACTATATGCTTGCCCCCGCCAGTCCAGCCATTGATGGCGGCGATTCGGCAAGCTGCCTGGCAACGGACCAGCGCGGGCTGGCCCGGCCGCAGGGCGGCAAGTGTGACATCGGCGCGTACGAGTATGTCTCTTCGCCTGATGCCCCAGCGCAGATCGCGGTCGCCAACGGAACCAACCAGGCGGCCGCGCCCGGCAGCCCCTTCACCTCGCCGCTTGCGGTGTATGTGGTGGATGATCATGGCAGTCCCGTCCCGGGCATCACGGTAACCTTTACGGCACCGCCCTCAGAGCCGAGCGGCACATTTGCAAATGCAACTCTAACCGCCCAAGCCAGCACCGATGGCACAGGGATCGCCGTCGCACCCACCTTTCGCGCCGATCTTCGATTGGATGAAACGGGCAGTTATTCCGTGGTTGCCACCGGCGATACCGTTCCGGGATCGGCTGCCTTCACCCTGACCAATATGGCTTGGGTGGTCTCGCCCGATTCGCCGAATGCCAGCGACTCCAATGACTGCACGTCGGCCGTGTATCCATGCTCTACAATCAATGGGGCACTGGGCAAGGCCGCGCCAGGAGGCAAGATCTTCGTGGCCGCGGATACTTATACAGGAAGCGCCAGCGCGGTTGTGACCATCTCCAAAAAGATTGAGCTCTCCGGCGGCTGGGACGATACCTTCACTGCCCAAAGCGGCTACTCCACCGTTGATGGACAGAATTCGCGCCAAGGGATTAATGCCGGCTTGGCTAGCAACGTGACCATATCCCGATTTATCATTGACAATGGAGAGGCCGTAGGAGGGCTCGGCGGCGGGATCGAGGCCAACAACCTGACGCTCAATCAAAGCATCGTCACCAATAATGTAGCCGTCTACGGCCCCTCCCTCCAGACAGATGGTGGAGGCGGCGGTATTTATGCTGGCCATCTCAACTTGAACAACAGCTTGGTCTCGCATAATTCATTGGTGAACGGCGGCGGCAGCGGGGTTCACCAATTCTTTGGTGGCGGGATCAATGCCGGCGGGCTTGTGGCCAATTCCAGCGCAATCAGCGATAACTCTGCCACGGGAGTCCCGGGCGCAGAAGGCGGTGGAGTTTATGCCATGTGGAGCGCCACGATAAACAACACGACCATCTACAACAATGCCACCAGTGCTACGGGCGGAGGCGTCTTCATCTACAATACTGGTGCCATTATTGATAATTCTACGATCATCAAGAACCAGGCCTACTACGGAGGCGGCGTGGGGATGATGTTGGGTGGGCTCGCGATCGAGAATACGATCCTGATGGAGAACACCTCGACCTACGGAGTTGGAGACGACTGTTATGGAGACACGGCGAATGTTACGGCGGATCATAGTCTGCTGGGCAACATGTACTGTCGTGCCTTGGGCAGCGGCATCATTTACGGTGATCCGCAGCTCTGGCCGTTCACGCTCGGGACGCCTCCCTACTTTGCGCTGCTGGCGGCCAGTCGTGCAATTGGTGCAGGGAATCCGTCCACCTGCCTAGCCACGGATGTACGCGGCGTGTCGCGCCTGCAGGATGGGAGGTGCGACATCGGCGCGTACGAATACACTCCATCTGCTGGCCCAGCGGCCTCCATGGGCATCTTCAGTGGTTCAAACCAGAATTCTGGGCCGAACATCGCATTTGCCAATCCGCTAATTGCCTATGTTCTGGATGCTCAGGGAAGTCCTGTCTCGGGCGTAAGCGTGACATTCACCGCTCCATACACCGGCGCGAGCGGCACATTCGCCGATGCCGACACCTATACCTCCTCGCTGATCACGGACGGCAATGGATTCGCAACCGCCACAGCTTTCACCGCCAACTCACAGCTGGGCAGCTACACCGTGAACGCGGCGCTGTCCAGCCTTTCGGTGAACTTCAACCTGGCCAATGCCGTCTTATATGTCGCCGCCTCTGGTTCGGATTCCTCCAGCTGTGGGTCGAGCAGCGCCTCTCCCTGCCAGACCATCAACCAGGGGATCCAAAACGCGCAGGCCGGGGACAGCATCTACGTTGCGTCCGGGACATATTATGGAGGGCCGTCCCATCCGCCGTCCAATCCAGTGATGTTGGTCTCGAAGAATCTGGACATTTTTGGTGGCTGGAATAGCGGATTCACTGCGCAGGATGGAATCTCCACCCTGGACGGGGAGCAATATGTCCGCGATGTCGTGGTACCTTCCGGCGTCACGGCTAGTCTGCAGGGTTTCTTGCTCACGTCGGGCTTTGACGGGGCTACTGGTGGAGGAATCGCCAACGATGGTTCGTTGACCGTACAGGACGTCACCTTAGCATATGACCGATCCGCTTCCGGCGGCGCCATTTACAGCAATGGCCGTTCGTTAGCAATACGCAACAGTACGATCAGCAATGACCTCGCCGAATATGGTGCGGGCGTGTACGTCAATGCCGGATCAGCCACGCTAAACAACGATACGATCTTCCAGAATACGTCAGAGAGCATCACCGCCTACGCACTGGGAGGCGGGGTTTATGCCGCAGCCGGCGCGACAGTGAATTTAAGCAACACCATTGTGGCGGGCAACGGCTCGGATCTCAGCCCGGACTGCTATGGCATCATTACCTCAGCAGGAAACAACTTGATTGGCAATAGTGACGGCTGTGGGTTCCAGGCCGGGACCGGCGATCTCGTAGGTACTCATGCGGCCCCCATCCATCCAGAGCTGGGTCCTTTGCAAGATAACGGCGGCACCACATCAACCCATGCGCTGCTCAGTGGCAGCCCTGCCATCGACGCAGGGAACAATGCCACTTGCGAGTCCACCGACCAGCGCGGCGTGGCGCGGCCAGTTGGGGCGGCTTGTGATATCGGCGCGTATGAGGGCGTGGATACGAACCAGACCTCCGCGGCGGTCGTGCGCACCTTCACGGCTGGCAACCAGCAGGTCATTCCGGGCAGCCTGGAGTGCAACCAACCGGCAGCCGCGCCGAATTGCTCCACCGACCAAGACGCAAGTTATGTGCAGTACTATACGACTTTGATGCAGCAGTTCTACCTGAAAGAGGTAGGACGCAACGGCATCGATGGCAACAACGCGCCGTTCATCTCCACCGTTCATTTCGACAGCGGCTACGACAACGCCTTCTGGTCGGGGGCGCAGGTGGTCTACGGCGATGCACATGAATTTGCCCAAGCGCCCGATATCATCGGCCATGAGCTGACGCATGGTGTGACACAGTACGGATCGAACTTGTATGATTACTACCAATCCGGCGCCATCGCGGAATCGATCTCCGATATTTGGGGGGAGGCTTTCAAGCAGGATGGAGGACCCGGCGGAACACTCCTGGGAGCATCCGACCCGCAGTGGAACCAAGGTGTGGATGTGACCGGCCTGGGACCGTTCCGCAGTCTCAGCAATCCGCCCGCCTTCAAAGATCCGGACAAGATGACCAGCCCCTACTATGATTTCGACCTGGATCAATCCAACTTCGACAACGGCGGCATCCATCACAACAACGGCATCAACAACAAGGCGGCTTATCTCATGATGGAAGGCGGCACCTTCAACGGCAAGACCATCACGGCCATCGGCATCGACAAGACCCTGGCCGTTTACTATGAAGTGCAGATGAACCTGTTGACTTCGGGTGCCAACTATCTGGATCTGTACAACGCCCTGTATCAGGGTTGCCTGGATCTGGTAGGCACGAGAGGGATCACTGCGAGCGACTGCCAGCAGGTGCGCAATGCCAGCGACGCGGTGCAGATGAACCTGATGCCGAAAGCCAACTACATCCCGTCCGCCTCCTATTGCCCGAGCGGCACGAGCAAAGCCACGG